>Ga0209518_1000150_pt1 | contig 93498 bp, 121 predicted proteins | sample RifGroB1_FD_183993 | JGI IMG/M metagenome (GOLD analysis project Ga0209518, IMG submission 183993) | Groundwater microbial communities from Rifle, Colorado, USA - Groundwater B1 (SPAdes) (version 2) | ecosystem: Environmental > Aquatic > Deep subsurface > Groundwater | place: Rifle, Colorado... | reverse complement strand
TGGGCTAACATCGGGGCTAACATCAGGGATAACATCTGGGCTAACATCAGGGATAACATCAGGGATAACATCAGGGATAACATCAGGGATAACATCGGGGATAACATCGGGGTTAACATCAGGGATAACATCTGGGCTAACATCGGGGATAACATCTGGGCTAACATCGGGGCTAACATCAGGGATAACATCTGGGCTAACTATCAAAAATCATCTTATTATGGAAACATATCCGATTATGGATGGGTTGCTTTTTATAAGTATTTTCAATCATCTAACCATTTTACAGAATATGATTGGTCTAATTTTGATAAATTTGCAAAATTGTTACAATCGGGGATTTATGAGTTATACACATTTGAAAATGTTTGTATTGTTTGTAGTAAACCAAAAGTTTATCAGGATAATGCAAATAGATTACACAACACATCTAGTCATGCTGTAATATTCAAAGATGGATTTAGCCAATATTATATAAATGGTCGTTTTATGCCAGAATGGATATTTAAAGGATTTACAAAAGAACAATTCTTGAAAGAAGAAAATGAAGACGTTCGTGGTGGGATGTATGAGATTATTGAATCTAAAGGAGAAGGTTCTATGCTTACATTTCTTGATGCTATAGAAATTGATAAACAATCCTTTGTTCATTCTAATGGAGAAATAGAAGAAATGATACTTTATAAAACAAAAGAATCATTTAACGAAGAAGAGGATTTAAATGGTAAATGTCCAGCTCAATTAGCGTGGTTAAAAATGACTTGTCCTTCAACTGGACAAACATATCTTATTCCTTCTGATAGTAGCTTTGATAATTGTATTGATGCTGCTAAATATCACAGGCCGGATTATGTGTCTAAAGAAATTCCTTATATTTGGGAACAAAGAAATTAACTAATCTTTAATCAAACTAAAATAAGACCTCATACTTGCAACAATTTTCATGAAAAGAAAAAAAGAGTTATTTAATTTACATATTAACAAATATAAATTTAATTAAAATGGAAAAGATCAAATTTTTAGGGGTAAATTCTATGCATGGAGATGTCCAATGTTATGAATTGAACGAATTACCAGAAGGATGTGTTAAAACAACTCCTCAGTTTATTGCTAAATCTGAAAAATCTGGACATGTTCATGTATTATGTGGAGAATATGAGATGTTTACAAAAAAAGGAGTAGAAGGATTCTTTGTTAAAGTAGGTAGTGATGGTTGTACTCTTAATCATACAGGACTTAATGAACTAACTCCTGAAGTAATGAGTAAAAATGTAGTTACACGAATAGCAGATCATAAACCTAACTTTTATAAACCTAATACTATTCTTTATATTGGTATTCAGAAAAGAAAGAAACACTTTTCTAAACTATGGGAAAAAGTTAGAGATTAATATTCTTCATCTAATAGTTCTTATATATCTGAAATAGAATGTTTGTTTCTGTTTGGGGAGATATATAAGGCTATTGGGTGATTTACTCTTAATACTAATTAATATGAATAATAATATAAAATCATGTTCTTTATGTAAACATAAAGACATTGACGAAACAAATTGCCGAAACTGTACAACTTCTAACTTTGGTTGCTTTGAACGTAAAGAATGTGCTAATTGCTTTTGGAGATCTAAAGAGAATGATAGATTCTAACTATCAAATACAATCTGATAATGCTCTTATGGCTTTATTAGATATATCATTCAATTAACATTAATCTAAACCTATTTAGATGGCATTGTACATCTATCTATTAACTCGTTTGGCAGAAGATCTAACTTCTGGTAGGTTTTATAAAAAATAATTATATGATAAAATACGCAATAACCTTATTCCTATTAGGAATGGCATTTATAATATCTATATATCTTGACATGATAGAATTATCTATGCTTAGTGGATTTGTATTACTATTAGCATTTGCAGCACTAACAAGTACAAATGTAAGAGAAGAGATAAAAGAACAATCTAAAAATTAATCATTAAAATACTGACAATAAAAGATTTTTATATTTTGAATAGCAAGTAGGTTTAGTCAGTTCCTATATAAGAGAGTTAGTTAACTCTCTTTTGCTATTCATTAACTTATTTAAAAACTGAATAAAATGAAACAAGTATTAAATGACCTCACACAGCTTAGTAGCTTAAAAGAGGAAAAGAAGTATGTAAAAGTAAATATCGAGTCTTACATAGCTCGTAATGGTGTTCATAAGGTATATAATATACTATCTTTATCAAGAGATAAACAAGGTAATGTAACTATGACTGCTCATGAAGCACCAGAAGTAAGTAATGAATTTGGTTATACACATCTGTTAAACAGATATGACATAGCTAAGATAAGAAGTCTTAAGTACCTGGGTTACTTCCTTAACTTTGATAATGCTAATAAGAAATGTTATCTATGGCTTGACAATGGCAAGAATATAATCCTAAAGAAAGGATTCGTTCATTCTAAGACCTCTGGCAGACTTGTATCTAATTTAATAGCTAAGTTAGGCTCAGAAGAAATAAATGTAACAGAAATGATAGAAAAGGCCATACAAGCTGAACAATATGGTTTATTAAAAGAACTTAATTATACATCACACTAACAATGGAAACATATAAATATTATATTATAGGGTTGTTATTAGCTATAGCAGCCCTATTTGCTCTTGTTTGTTTTCTAATGAATGTAAATAAGAATAAACAAACAAATATTGAACTATGTAATTGTAGTCAATGTGCATTAAAACGTGATTGTTTTTATCATATTTCTAATCATAGGGAAGATATTACTTTAGTTCATAAAAAAGATATGATGAAAAGAAAACATACAGAACATGCAGAATATTATTGTTTAAACTTTTATCCTAAACCGTCATGATTAAAGAACTAAAAACTCGTATAAGAATAATGTTAGAGTCAGTACCGGATTGTAAGGACAACGATAATTTACTTGTGTCAATGATATGGCAAGAGGATATGGAAAATAGAACAATAAATAGCTACGAAGAAACTATATCTACCTTTTTTGATTTACTTGCTAATGGATCACTTACTAACTTTGAATCAATAAGACGTTGTAGACAACATCTATAACAACATAATAAAGACTTCAGAGGTTCAAAGTACAAAGAAAGGCAATACCTATCATTAGAAGTAGCTGAAGAACTCAATACGGAAGGATTTAAAGAGATAATTCAAGACAAATATACTCAGATAACACCTGAGATACTATCTACTCTTAAAATAAACGATGAAGTGTATTATACACATCTTAATACTGAATTAGGAACAGTTATCTTTAATGATAAATGGAATGGATTATCTTTAGGTAAGAAATATAAAATAACAGATATTAATTCTATTGCTATACAAGTATTGGATAATGATAAGATATGCATATTCTATAATTATGCTGAGTTCTCAATCTTAACTAAATAAAACAAAGAATAGCAGACTAACAATCTGCTTTCTTTGTATATTTGTGAAACGAAGCGTAATTTTGTCTAACGGCTGGCAATGCAAAATAAAATTAAAATGGATTTTAAACATCAAATTTCAGATTTAAAAATAACAACAATAATACAAACAAGAACATATTTACACTGGTTTAATACAGAAAAAGGTAGAGATGCTCATGAGTGTTATGAAAGGATTGAAAGTGGTTATATCAGATATGTAAATAAAAATAATCCATCAATGGTGATTATTCAAGGAGATAGGTTTTTTAAAGACCTTGAAGAGATGTATCAGAGTGTGTTGGTAAATGAACGCTAACGAACAGGGCTTGTAAACGTGCGTATTAATTTGTAATAAATTAAATTTGAAATAAATAAAAAGTTTAAAAAATGAGGAGGGTTTATGAAAGATAAAATAATTATAATACAAGGACAATCAAATGCTATTAACATAAACCATGAAAGAAATATAATTTTAGAGGAAAATACATTTTATAGAAATGATAGAAAATATTTTAATAATTTACGAAAATTAATAAAACACATTAAAAAATTATATTTCATTATTGCTTGCTGTTTAATTTTTTCGTGTAACGATAATTCTAAAATTATAAAAATACAATTAGGACAATCAAAATACAACGAATATGATACAAGGCACTTTATTTGACTTACCCACTAAACCCGCTATTGCGGTTGAGCCTGTGTTAGTGGCTGGCTCATTTCCTGTAGACCAAAAATTATTGGCTTTATCTTGGAAACAACCATTTGCAACCGCAATGCTTTATGGTAAAATTGAAACTCGAACATGGAATACAAATGTGCGTGGGTGGGTATTGATATGTACAAGTTTGAAAGCATATAGTGAAGATATTGAGCACAAACTTTGCGGAACAGATTTATATTATAAAATGCTTAGTGCGATGAATCGGGATAGCGGAACCCTTGATTTGAATGGTTACGGAATTGCAATAGGTAAATTAGTTGATAGTAGGAAAATGAAGCCAAAAGATGCCGACAAGTGTTTTGTGAAGTGGCGGGAAGATTTGTATTGCCATGTTTACGAAGATGTAAGGCAAATAAAACCAATAATTTGGAAAGGAACGCAAGGATGGAAAGAAGTAACAAAAGACATCAAAAGTACGATAGTGGTTCTTTGAGCTTGCCACTAACCGCAGCTTTGCGTCTGTTGTGCGTTGGATAGTGCGGCTGGAGAATAGCGCAAAGGTGATGTTACCAAAGTGCGTAAGGAATTTGAGCGTAGGCTCGTTGTATTAATTTAAAAATTATTTAAGCGATGGAAAATAGAGAAATTAAATTTAGAGGATGGTTTCAAGGAATAAACGGACAAGAATATTGGGCGTATGGCTATTTGGTTAAACAGACAAATGGTAATTGGGAAATAACCAATGGAGAAACATCTTGGACGGTTGATAATGTTGGGCAATATACAGGACTGAAAGACAGTAATGGGAAAGAAATTTATGAAGGCGACCAATTATTTGTATGTGCAGGATATTCTTCTACGGTGGAGTTTCAGGACGGAATGTTTGTTTCAGTTTATAGACACCCCGAAGATGGAGAAACAATACCGTTATGCGATGCAATAGGAAAAGATACTGTAATAATTGACGATGATTATGAACGTGCGATGGCAAATAATTTTTAAATTAATACAATGTTTGGTAACATCATACTACTCGTAATACAATAAATTGAACCAATGAGTAAACTGTATGAAAATGTAGCAAATAGGTATATAAAATCTTCAGAAGAAGGTCATATAACAATGGATGAAGAACTAAGAATATTAGAGTATTTGGTTCAAAGATATAAACTAACATCATTATCAGACTTTGCTAAAGAGCAGAATATAAGCTATAATGGAGCTAAGAAGAGAATAAATAGTGGTAAGGTTATGTATATTGAACTAATGAACCAAAAATTTATAATACAATGAAAGACAAACCTATTTTAATAGTATTAACAAGAGAACTAAAAGAGTTCTTAGAAAAAAATAAAGCATTAGATAAGTATCTTTGTAATGTACAAAAACAAAATGGCTATAATCGTATAAACTTACTTAATCCTAGTCATGGATTTCATTGGGCTAAGACAAAAGAAGGTCATGAATATTGGGCTTTATTATATAAACAATTTTCCAAAAAGTATTTATAATTAATGGCTAAGACATGTCTTAATGATGATAGACCAGTGTTTGCTTTACAACTCTGCAAGTGATGTTGGGCTAAGGAACATGGTAAACCAATAAAGAAAGCTATAATAAAACCTAAAAGATATAACTGTTCAAAGATAGTTAAGAATAATAGTAAGGTACTTAAAAGAAATATAGATAAGTATTCCTTATGGGGATTTGATTCAGAGAAAGAGATGTTTGAACATATATGGAACACAATGCCTCATATCTCATTCCTATCAGGAGATAAGCTAGTAGATAAGGATAGTCCTTTCTACTATAATCAATTTGCTCATGTACTTTCCAAAGCTCAGAATAAATATTATAAGTTTAAACTAAACCCTAAGAATATCGTAATGTTAACAGCTAGGGAGCATTTGGCTTATGATTTTGGTACTGAAATACAAAGAGAACGATTAGCAGAAGAGAAGGGATTTAGTTGGTCTAAGATTACATTACTACAGGAAGAATTGAAACTAGAATATCAACAATTAAAACAATAAAACAAATGAAAACATTTACTTTTATTCATAGTTGGCATAATGAAGTATTGTTAAATATACAAGCTAATAATTATCAAGAAGCTAAAGATTTAATATTTATTTTAACAAGAGAATATGGATTAGATCCTAACAAAGAAGACACTTCTTTATGGATATGTAATAACGAAAAAGAAGAAATAGAAGATGAATAACCCTAATTGCCCTTATAACGATAATAGAAGTTGTGATGATTGTGATATGCTCATAGACGAAGAGTGTAACATGGATAATGATCAAGGTGGTACTGGACATGGAGATATTAGTTATTCAGATGCAGAAGGAGGCTTATGAAAGAATATAAATCAACAATGCCTGAGATTACTTTAAAGTATAAATCAGGAGATGTAAAGAAATATCAGATTAAGCAATCCTCGGATGTATTTACAATAGCTAAAGAGCTACTTAATCTAGATACAGTTGAATTATCAGAAGAATCTTTATGTCTTTACTTAAACAAAGCACATAATACGATAGGATGGACAAGAATAAGTCAAGGAGGTATAGCTGGAACAATAATGGACCCAAGATTAATATTTCAAAAAGCTATTCTTTGTGGAGCAAGTGCATTAATACTTATTCATAATCATCCAAGTTGTAACTTAAAACCTTCTGACCAAGATATTGATATAACAAAGAAGATTAAAGAAGGAGCAAGGTATTTTGAGATTTCCTTACTTGAACATTTAATTATAGCAGGTGATTTAAAGAAATACTATAGCTTTGCTGATGAAGGAATTTTATAATAAATTCAACAATGGAAAAAGATAAAACAGATAAGAGAAAGAAAGCAGTAGATGTACTATCTAAGATACCGCCTCAAAATATAGATATAGAACAAACAATTCTAGGAGCTATAATGATTGATCCGAAACAGGCAAAAGGAGTATTAGACGTATGTAAAGCTGATTGGTTTTATTCTCCTGAGAATAAGATTATCTATGAAGCTATTCATTCTCTCTATGAAAAGAATGAGCCTATAGACATCTTTACTGTGAAGAATAAGCTAATAGATAGACAAAAGCTTGAAGATGTAGGAGGAGCCTTTTATCTTACTACATTAACAGGTAAAGTAGCTTCTTCTTCTCATGCTATGTTCCACATGAGGATTATACAACAGAAGTATATCCTAAGAGAAGTAATACGATTGAGCGAACAAGTACAACAAGATTGTTTTACTGATGATATAGATATAGATGATGTGATACATAATCATATTGATGGTATATCTTCTCTATTAGCCTTTACAAGAAGCAAGGAGATGGTAGAGATGGAAAAATGTATTGAATCAGCAGCTAATGAGATTGAAGATAATAGTAATAGAGAATCAAATATCTATGCTACTAAACAATTTCCTAAGTTTGATAATCTCTTTGGCTTATCTAAGTCCTCTATTTTCATGCTTGCAGCAGATAAAGAATCAGCAAAAACCGCAGCCACTATAGCTATTATGTATCATGTGTGTGAAAACAATAAAGATATTGATGTACTATGGGTATCAATGGAAGATCCAAAAGAAAAGATTGTGAGAAGAATGATATCTATGGATACTGGCTATAGAGATAGGAAACTATTATCTAAAGACAATAAGCTATGTGTAGAAGAGAAACAGACTATTGCTAATTCATTAATACGATTAAGTAAGAAAGGATTTAATATCAAATTTGTTGATGTTAAGATAACAGAGAAAGAGTTAAAGAAATTCTCTCGTAAGGTTAATGAACAAGCAAAAGCTAATAAAAAAGAGCTTATCATAGTAGTTGATAATATTGGTTTAATAGGTAGTACGATAAGATTCAAGGACCAGACAGAAAAGGATATGTATATCATGGATGTTCTTGTAGAAATAAGAACTGAAACAAATGCATGTATATATGCTCTTCATCATGTCACTAAAGAACATGGTTCAAAGTATAATCTTAAAGACGGTTACAGACCAAGAGAGACAACTATTAAGGGTAGTGGTACTTTCGTTAACTATGCTAATTCTGTTGCATTAGCTAATCTCCCAAGTAGATATCCTGACCTTATGGATGTGTATAAACAAAGAGCGTTAGGTATGCCTACTGAAGAATTGAAGTTTACCGACCAGGACTTTGAGAAGTCTTTTTGGAAACTAAATCCTAATAGTGATAGCTTTACTACTAACTTTAAGAATCCTATTGTAAACCTTAAACAAGCTACATGGGATAAGGTAAGAGATGTTATCATGGGTAGGGAACATATGGCTGATGGTACAGAAGCAACAATGAATAGCCTTTTTATAGCCTATACTGCTTATTACAGACTAATGCAGAGTATTAATGACTCTACAGAAGAAGATAAGTATAAGAGAGGAATAATGGCTATTTATACATGGTTACATAATGGTAAGTACAAAGAGAAGAAAGTAAGAGATAAACGTGACCTATATCTTTTTGGAGATAGAGATTTGACAGCAAAGGAACAATATGAACTATTAAAGAAGATGTTTATTATTGAAGGAGTGAAGATAAGAGATGCTGGACAAGGAGAAGATAAGGTTATAAGATATGTATGTGACCTAGATAAAAATGAATTTATTGAGGTATGAAATTAACTAAAATAAAATAATATGCCAGAAATTAAATTAATTTTCAAAAACTACAAAAAGTTAAAAAACAAAGAAATAGACTTAGCTGATAACTATATCTACTTCATATCAGGTTCTAACGATAAAGGGAAATCGAGCTTTTTACAGGCGATTAAAGCCTTACACACTGCAAAGCTCGATATTGACCAACCAGTAACAATAGGAGAAGAGAATGGCTCTATTGAAGCTATTAACCTTGTAGGAGCAGATGGAAAGAGATACATAGTAAGAGCAACATTTGATAAGTCAGGAGATGCTAAGTTTGTAGCTATTGATGAAGAAGGAAAGATTGTAAAGTCTGTCAACCAGATTAGAAATATCTTTAAGTACAACACTTTTACTGCTGAAGAATTCATGCAGATGAGCATGTCTGCTAAAGGTAAAGAAGAAGCTAAGAAGATATTCCTTTCTCTATTAGATGAAGAACAAGCTAAAGCCTATGAACTATCTACTCTATTAGAAAAGCAGTACTACGATAAAAGAACAAACCTTAATGCCACTGTTAAGCAATTAACGGAGATAGAAAAGGGTTATGAGCTCACAGATGATCAGATGTACCTTATTTCTGTCAGACAAGTAAACTTCGATAAGCTAAAAGAATTAGAAGAAGAGTATTCAGGTATCGCAGTAGCTATAGAAAAACAGAAAGGTATAGCAGAGAAGATCGCTCATGCAGATAAGAGTATAGAAACAAATATTTCTGATATAGCAAAGTCTGAACAACAGATTAAACAACTACAAGACCATATCAAGATTCTTAATAAAGCTACTGAAGAACTAAATAAGAGTAGAGAAGAGTTAGTGAAGCTACAGACATCTGATGTTCCTAATGCTGATGTGTTAAAGCAACGTATTCAGACAGGTAAAGAGAAGATAGCTGAGATAGATGCTCTTGTACTTAAAAAGAAGTCATATGATGAAGTAAAGGCTAAGAGAGTAGTTAATCATGATGAATGGGAAAAGACTGATGCTGCAGTACAGTTAGAAAGAGACAAACAAGATGATATCATTAAGAATAGTAAGAACCCAGTAAAAGACCTAAGACTAACAGATGATGGTCTAATGCTTGGCGAACTATCCTTTAAAGAGAATCAGGTATGTAAGTCTAAAGCTATACTCACAGGAGCAAGAATACAGTGTGCCATTAATGATAGTCCTTTAATTGTTATTGGATGTGCTAATGACCTTGATAATGAGTCACTTAAAGAGATGGAAGCGATAGCTAAAGAGTACGGTAAAACAATGTTGATGGATTTTGTAGAAAGAGAGGAAAGTGAATTAAAAGTTGTTGCTTATGACCAAAGTAAATAACGAATTAAGTCCTAACGTTAAGTATATTTAGTAGGAGTTCATAGATACTCTTATAAAACAGGAGTTCTAGCAGAAATAGTTGGAGTTGAAATGGTAAAACCAAGTGATGATTTAGAGCCAAGACTATGTTATCATGTTCGTTGGTCGGATATGTGTGAGGATTGGATTGCTATTGATGGTGGTCATTTCAAGGTAATATCATTCACGGATATATTAAATGGGAACATTCCAGAGGTGACGGATTAAATGTTGTCTAACGGTGGAAATAAGCACTGTTTTAAACGAAAACTTGATATAAAACACAGTAAAAATTATGGGTTGGCGTGAAAACACATTAATCGAAGGAAATAAAATATACACACAAGAAGGAAAGAATTGGCATGACTTTCCAAAGTGGTTAAAATTTAGATACCGCCTAATGAATTTTATTTCCGAATGGCTGACATTGGATGCCGTAAAATCTGGTTGGAAAATGCCGAGATTACGATTTAAGCAATGGCTGTTTTATAGAAAACATCCATATTTAAAACGGAGAGAATAATTTTTATTGTTTATAACGGTAAAGCATACACGAAGGCGGGGCTTCTTTAACCCGAACATACATTTTAGCACTTCGCCCCCGCTTTTGTGTATGTAATGTTATAGGGCGTTTGTTTTATGAAAATCAGTAAGAAAAAAGAAACCGAACTATACGAATTGCTCCACAAAGAATTGATGGATGCAAGGGTTAAAATATCAATGAAATTAAAAGGCACAGTTCATCATACTATTTTAAATGATGTGGATGATGTAATGAGTGATTTGACAATGAAAGCACCTTTAAAGGCTATTAGGTTGTTCAATCCAAATGCCCTATAACGGTACGCAGATAACAACAGTTTAAATAAATTTAATATGAAAAACAAAAGCAAAAAACAAGTAAAAAAGATTGATAATAGCACTGAAAAATTGTTATTATCTGATGTTATAAAATCGGTTTGTAGTCATCCTTGGCAATATTGTATCGATGCAGGAGGCAATAAAAGATTTTGTTATAAATGCTGTAAGACAGTTCCAAAGCAAACTGTTTTATAACGGTTGGGGCTATGAAACGTGCCATTATTAAGAACTGAACTATGATTGAAATACGAAAGAAAATTTTTAATATTTTTTAAGGATGGAAAAAACAATAACAACTCTAAAAAAACGAGTTAAAGTATTTAAAAAACTTATTAAGGACGAGGATTTGCAAATCGAAAGACTGAAATACAAATCACGGTCAATTCGTTTGAATAATTCACACGTACCAAGAAAAAACTGGTATATTGATAGATTGCAAGAATTACAACTAATAATAAGTTTTTTAGAAGGCAAAACCAATGAAAGTGATTTTATACATCACAAACTTGATGACGGGCTTGGTGGATTATGCCAACTTGTAGGAAACTTGTCTAAACACAATGATTAGAAGCGTAGGCAAAAAATATTAAAAATTTTCAACTATGAACTATAATCGAAGTACAAATGTAGTGCTTGCAGCTAACGGTTGGGGCTTTATTTAGTAATTTAATTTTATACGATATGACAATAGATAACGACTTAATAAACGAAATTTTGAAAATAGCATACAAAGCTGTGCCGAAGAAATGTGCGCTTGATGGAACAAAATTGATTGAAGTGCATCATGAAATGAGAGAGTTACTAAAAATTAAATTATTGAATAAAGCCCATGTTATAAGTTCGGTTTGCCAGCACCCACTTAAATACAAAGTAGCAAACGATGTTAGATGGTACTGCCCTGATGGATGCGGATACCTTTATGGGCAAACTGACTTATAACATCTTATATACCACAGCCACCCATATTTTAAACTGATAATCAAATGGATAGTCTTTTACAAGAAAAATACATCATCACTTATTCGAACCATTTTAAGATTGGAAATAAAACTTTTGCCTTCCGTAAAAAGAATCTATTTGACATTAGTTTTATTCCTAATTTTAAGCCGCTACAAGCGAATGGAGGTTCTTATGGTTATTGGATTGACAGACATTTTTACACGTTGTCAAAACTCGAAAAAATAACCGTAAAAGAATCTATCGAAGTTGATGTGAGCAACCTTAATTGGAACGTACAAATAGAACTAGACGATTGTTTTAATTTGGAAAAATAAAATAAAATAAAACTAATGTGTCCTATTTGGAAACCATTTATAGAAAATTGGAATAGGTTAGTTGAAATGTATGAAAATGATGAACTTATGTACGAATATATGCACGGATTAGTTGAATTAGGGCGAATAAATGCAGGGTGGATAAAAACAAGTTCGAACAGTTGGAAAATGCCGTCTTAAAATTGGCGGTAACGAACGGGGCTTTATTTAGTACCGACTTAACAGACAAAACTTAATTAGAGATACAAATATTATGGAAAAGAAAAAAGTTAATACGAAGCCGAAAAGTAAGGCATTGAATAAAGCACTTGTTAGCCAAAAGAAATTTTCGGTTACAGAGCAAGAATTTATAACCGCACAACGAAAGGCATTTAAAATTTGGAAGCAACTTTTATCTAAAGAACCTAAATGGACGTTTGATTACGGATTGAACCAAAATAATTATGTGGCATTAGCTGAAAATCCAAAACCGCATTTTTATACCGTATGCCACGAACCAACAACAATCAATACAGCAACAGGAATGTTTAGATTTCCAAATGAAAAAGTTGCAGATAAATTTATTAAGATGATGGGAGCGTCAATTAAGCACTTATGCCCGAAAATTTCTTTTGGCTAACATTCCGCTACTCATAGTATAATAAATAAGACCAATGAGTAAACTATATGAAAATGTATCTATTAGGTACATAAAAGCATCAAATGAGAATCATATTCTAATGAACGAAGAACTTGAAATACTTGAACATTTAGTATCAAAGTTTGGACTTATGACAATATAAGAATATGCTAAGAAAGAAAAGATAACCTATAAAGGAGCAAAGGTAAGAATAGCAAGTGGTAAAGTTATGTATATTAAACTCATGAATCAGGTTTTTGTTATTCAATAAGTAAATAGTATCTTTAATTAATAATTTAATAATTAAGTAATGGAAAAGAAAAGTAAATTAATATCTTTTACTCCTAAAATGGGTAAAGACGGACAACAAAGAACATATACTCCTTCAGGTGGTAAAACACTTTACTATCAAGTGGTGGTTTTTGAAAATAATGATACTGGTGAAGCAGGTAGTACTTCTCCTGTACCTAAATGGTCATTAAATGCAGAATATACCTATAACATTGAATCAGGACAGTATGGTAATGCTATCAAAGGAATGAAAGAAGTAGGTAAAGAATATAATGGTGGAGATAAAAAGAAAGCCTGGGAACCAGAAGATCCTAATAAGGATTTCTTTATTGCTAAGATGGTAGGTATGGAAGCTGCTACTGACTTCTTCTTGAAGTTAGATCAAACACAGTTTACAGATGCTATACCTGTTAAGACTAATCTTATTAGTGTGGCTAATCTGTTTGCAGAGTATATCTTTGACATTAGTTCAATGCCAAGTGGTATTTCTCCTAAACAAGTAAGAATAACTCGTCAGAATGCATTAAAACGTGCAGTAGAGCAAGCAGATATTCCTATCTTTCAAATTGTAAGTTCCATGAAGGTTTTGGAACGCAGTAAGGAAATAGAAAAGTATCTTAATCAATTACCATCATAATGATTGATGTACCAGTAGCTATTAACGCATCCCTAGTAAAGAAGTTGTATTTTAAGGGGGAGAGCAGACCGCTATGCCCCTTAAGACTACAACAGGTAGATATACTTAAGAAATACTCTGAGACTACTCTATCTATGCTTAAAGGACAGTACTTTGAAACAGCAAGTATTGGATCTGGTGTATATGGTAATAAGATTTATGACCTACCAAGGAAGTCTATCTCTAAGAAACAAGAGAAAGAAAATAGGATAGCAGAGCTTCAAGGACAAGGGATAATACATGTAGGTGAGCCAACTATTGACCAAGTAAGAATAGATAATCAAGTAGCTGTATTTAAGAAAGAAGCAATGGATAGAATGATAGCTATATCTAAAGACAATGTACAGTTGACTATCTTTAAATGGATAAACGGCATACTTTGTAAAGGTACTTTAGACATCTTTCCTTGTTTTGTAGACTTTGGTGGTACTCCTAAGCTAATGATTATTGACCTTAAACTTACTAAAGATATCAATGGCACTTATCCTGCTGAGTTTGGTTGGGGTGATCCTGAGAGGATGGACCATATACAAGCAGATATGTATAATGAGTTAGTAAAGGATATTGACTTTGAACTTAATCCTCATTTAGTAGGTAAGATATCAGAAGAGACAAAGTTAATGTTAGACAGGGGAGATTTTTGGTTTGCATACTGGGTATTTGATTATAAAGATAAGTCAGAGAATAAATGGGTTTTTAGTTCGTATGATGCAACTAAACAGAAAGAACTGTTTGAGGCTATCAGAAAGACTAATAATGCTGTTAATGATTATTATCCTGTTAATGGATGGATAACTAACCCTGACTTTGAAAGATGTAAGACATGTCCAGTAAAAGAGTGTAAAGACAGAAAAACATATCAATTTATTTAATTATGAAAGAGAGATTGTTTTTACTTATTAGAGATAATATAAGACGAACATGTTATAAATACAAGTTCTATCTTAGAGAATTCAAGATTACTGGAACAACTCTCTATCTTAAGATAGGTAATAAAGATAAGCAAGGTTTTAATGTTATTATAGAAAAAGAGTTTTCTACTATCTCAATAGTAAAGAACTTGCCTATCTTAAGACAAGGACTCGTTAAGGCTATAAGAAGAGAGAACGAAGTTGTTAATGAAGATATTTTAAAACATGTTGAACAAGCTAAATTAATTTATAAAGAAAATGAGTAAAGTCGTAGAATTATTAAAACAGTTAATAGACCAAATAGAAATAACTGAAGCAGAAAATATAAGATTGAAAAAACTTTTAAAAGGATCTACAGGTTCTCCAATTTTTCAACCTAAGATACAGATGACTTCTCAGGAGATACATGAAGAAGAACAAGAATTACCTGAGACGAAAATATCTGAAGAAAAACCTAATAATAATTTATTATTTTAAACTGAGAGCCGGGTAATTCCGGCTTTATTATCTATATGAAAGAAGATGATAAGTTAGAACCTATTCTAAGTAATAAATTAAATGTTTATGAAGGTAGAACATTAGGAAATAGACTTAAATGTTGGTATTGTGGTAATGATGGTTTTACTAACGCAGACCATTTCTGGCCTAAATCAATGAGAGGAAGGTTAAAAGTAAGAAGTTGTTCACGATGTAATAAGATAAAGAAGAATCTTACACCAAATGGATTTATAGATTATCTGCAGTCTCTTAAATTAAAGAGTAAATCATATTATAAACATTACTATACCGATGAACAATTAGATAGGATGATAAGAGCAACGAGTACATTATGGGAAAGAGTTAAACATACAATTTAATTATGGAAAATCATTGGATAACAGAAGAACCAAAGAAGATGGCTGTGATAGACATAAGTCAAGGAGAAAAAGAACTTGTACTTAAATATGCTTTAGATAAGGCATTGGCAAAAGAGACATTTTATTATGAAGTCAAATTCTTAATAAATATACTTACACAACAAGGTTATGGGTTACATAAAACTAATATATAATGGAAGAACATTTTTTAATAGTAATGGATTACCAAACAGGTGAAATCCACATTTATAAATATAAAGATAATGACTCAAGAAGTACAGAAGAGATAATAGAAGACTATGGACATAAAAAAAGTGATTGTCATTATATGTGTACAGATGAACTAATACTTAAATATCATTAAAATGGAAACAACAACAAATAGACAATTATTCATAACAGAAAAAGTAGAGATATTAACCATTGAAGAACTCAAACAGACCGTAAGTGCTAAGGATATGGGTTATAATAGTAAGACAAGACCTGTATCACACTTTCAATTTATTGAAGACTTAATGAGGATATTAAATGAAGCTGGTCAGGCTCCTGTATTAGACCATATATATTGTGCTAAATCATCAGGAACTAAAATCATTCCTAAGATAGAAGAACAATATGGTGTTGAGAAAGTACTTGAAGCATGGATAATTGATAAGGTAACAGGAAAGATACTTATTCCTTCATTACAGGGAGAAGAAACACAAGGAGCAATAGCTTTTAGCTATCATGATAAAGGATTAGACTTAGCCTTTGGCAGTAATGTTCATGACTGTCAGAATATGTGCATCTTTGGTAGTAATATCATGCATACCTATGGTTCGAAGAAAGATGTTAACTATGAAAGAATGCTTCAAGTATTCAAAGAATGGTCAGGTAACTTAGTAGCATTAAGAAATAAAGATTTAACTATTATTGAGTCAATGAAAAGAATTAATATTACTGGATTTGAAATGCTAAGATTTACAGGTAAGCTATTGGTTAATGCAGTATCATCAAACATAGGTATTAAATGTATTGCTCCTTTAAATGTATCTCAGGTTAATGAAGTAGTAAGAGGTATAATTGCTAAGAAAGGTGAGAAGTTCTACGAAGGTCCAGATTGTACCTTATGGGAGTTCTACAATTTTATGACGGCAGTAATGAAGGCAAATAAAGCAGACATCACAACCCTTATTACAGATATAGCAGCTATTGGAGAAATGATGGTAGAAGAATATAAAGTTATGCCTACTATTGATGTAGTTGATTTAGATAAAGACTAACATGAAAGATACAGACAAGGTAAATGAATATTACAAGTCTGTCTATACTGAAGAACAGGTGGTGGAGCAACTTATATACTTCACCTCTGTTCAACGTAAGGATAGATGTAGTATTGGTACTATAAGAAAAGCATATCAGAATGATACTCTTGGTAAGTTGATAAAGAAGATGGACCCACAAGCATTTTATTGTATAATTAAAGAAATATGAAAACATTTGAAACATTTAAAATAGAAATAGAGATTACCTGTATAGAAGATGACCAAAGTAGTTTTGACAACTCTATTGATGAAGCAGTAAGGCATATTAAGACTGGATGTATTGAAGGATTTGCCGGGAACGATGATGAGCAATATTCATTTAAAACAATAAAATTAAATGATTGATATAAACAAAAAGACAATTTTGTGTTATACTGACACAGATTGTTATCGACCTAATGCTAATTATAAAGGCATTCAACGACAGCTATGTTTAAGGCAAGATGATGAGTTATTTAATGTATATGTAAATGGCTTTGTTAATAGACCTGCTGATGATGGAAGAGAAAGAAGGATTATAGATATTAAAGAGATTGAACAGAATGACTTAATGGCTCTTCTTGATATAGCTAAAAACTATCAACCTATTGAATGGAATACTGGTAAATATACAGTATATCCTAATTATTCAAGACAAAGAATATCCAATAAGAAAGCTAAAGAGATAAAACAAGCTGAATCGAATTATATTCAAGTATTGATTAAGAATTGTGAACCTTATAATAAAAAAGCAAAAAGGATTACTTTGTTTCAGATTTGTAAAGTTTTAAGAAAGTATGTTAAGTTACATAAAGAAGAATTCCATAATTTCATTTATATATGGTAAAAAATTGGATTAAACAACATCGCAAAACATTAATAGACTTACATCAAAGTTATATTAGTGATATGTTTGGAAATGAAACGTTACGATATGCTGAATCATTTATGAGATTTAGTAAGTATATGTACACACAATGTAAACATTAAAATATGAAAATAAATTGGGAAATAATAGATGATAATGGAGTTATTCATTCAAGAACAGAAGATGAAATGAAAGAAGCATTTAATATAATGTCTTTATATGATCCTATAATGGAACAAAGTCCATTTTTAACTCCACAAGCAAAAAATGTTTTAATTGCTGCAAATAAACGATGGATATGTAGATGGAAAGGTGATTTAAAGTTAGTAGAAGTTCATGGGATTTGTAAATTAAAGAAAGGAATAAATAATGAGCGAGTATATAATAATTGCTAATTGTAGAGGGAAAAAAGCTGTATTGAATGACATTAAGAATGCTTATATGACACTTTCAAGTGTAAGCGTAGAATTTAACTCATGTCAAGCATTAACGACTCTTAATGATGCTAAAGAGAAGCTATGGGAAGTAATTGATGGTTCAGGATATTACATTAATAATAAAAATAGATTAATTCAAAAACATTTATGAAGACATATTTATTTTCATTTCACGGAAGACAGTCAGGAGCAATAGGTATTTACTATGATATTAAACAAGACTATAAATGTGAATCATTAGAAGAAGCAGTAAGTAAATTATGGTATGACTATGATGTACATCATGGACTTAATTAAATGGAGAGTCATTTACTTGCGAAACAAAACATTTTATTAAAATTAATTACGAAGGATTAAAACAAAATAGAAAATGAAAAGATTAAAAAATAAAGTAATAAAGCTAATGCAAGTAATGGATGAGATAAAGTCAAGTCAAGGAACTAATTTATTTTTCTCAGCATTATCAGAAGATAGTAAAAGAGATTACTACAATATTCAAAGAGCAATAAAAATTTTTTACGATAACTTATGAATAACCTATTTGAACTAATTGGAGAGAGCTACCTACCGAATGCGTTTGGTAACTTTCCACCAGAAGTAAAAGCTGAGATATACTTCTCAGATGCCTTACAACTTTATATAGAGATAAGCACTAATGGAGTATGGTTTTTAAAGCCTATGGAACATATTAATGACTTAGATGAGATAACATGTGGTAAGATAAGAGAAAGCCATCTTATGAAGCCTAATGAAAAGATAACATGGTTTAATCTGTATAGTAGTGGTTATGTTCATGCATACTTGCTTGATGGACCAATACAAACAGAAGAACCTAAAGAATCATTATTTGAGTTAATAGCTAATGCAACTAAACCATGAATAACTTATCAGAACCTTTTGAAGTAACTTCTGTATGTAGAGAAGACCTTCTTCAATTAGAAAATATGGACGGCAACCCTAAATTCACTAAAAAACAGTTAATGGAAATTAGTGATGATGATATGAAAAAGATAGCCAGGCAACTTGGAGATGATTATATAGGACAACTATTTTGGTCAAGTCTTGATACTATAGCAGATCAAGTATTAGAAAGATAAATTTGCTTTTACTATGAAAGTGATTTATATTTACAATGTTTTTCATAGTTATTTGTTTTGGGATTAATAATTGGATTTGGTAGAGGAGAGGTAATACTCTCCTTTACTTTTATAAATAAAAAAGTATAAAATTATGTTTGATGACAAAGGAGTAGATTTAAGTCCTTTTAAGGACAATACTAATGAATATTTAGATACAGTAATTAAGCTTAACGAAGAATTATTTGATAAGCAAGAAGAATTAGAATCACAGTTTTTCTATTCTACAGATGGGAATGTTGATATGGTTGGATTCGGAGATAAAGTATTATGGTGTAGCGAAAATGATAATAGATACTTTGACGAACAGTTAGATAATTATGAACCATTTTTACCATTTATAAAACTTATGTTTAATGAATGGGTTAATAATTTACATAACCTCAAATTCTAATGGATGAAATAAGTAAAGGTGGCAAACCTCCAAAATTATTCTTCTGGCAAGATGAATGTGCTTCTGATTTCCCAGATGAAGTAGTATTAAAAATAATGAAAGATGCTAAACCTAAATTATCTAAAAAGAATAAATGTAGCAGTATAATATTTTTTGGTACTGGTGGAGCAATGAAAGGATATAATAGTAAATTATTAGAAAAACTATTTAAAGATGGCTTGTAAAAGTAATAATCAAAAAGAAATAGCAGAATTATATCAACCATTATTTGACTTGATGTATAATGAACATGAGATAATACTAACACAATCGCAAATGGATGATATTATCATTGCCTGTGATAAAGTAAAACTTAACTATATATCGTTTAAAGATGAGCGAGCAGCAGAAAATGTCAGCTAAAGAATTTCAGGAGATGATAAGAAGTACATCTATAGTACAAGATAAGAAAGGTAGATTAAAGAGTAATGAACTATCTGAACCGCTAAGGAAGGTAGTTAAAGGGAATAAGAAAATCAGGAATGCTTCTAAACACGAATGGAATGGTATAGTATTCGATTCTAAGCTTGAAATGGATACATATAAGAGACTTAAATACGGTAAGGAAGAATTTATATTCCATAAGACATTTATAATCATATCAGGATTTAAATATGGTAATAAAACCTATTTGCCTATAACATGGACACCAGATTTTGTATTCAATAATCTTAAGGTGATTCTTGAAACAAAAGGTTTCCCAAATGATGTTTTTCCGGTTAAGCTAAAACTATTCCATAAATATCTTCATGATAACTGTATGGAAGGTTGGAAAGTTATAGTAGCTAAGAATAATACTGAAGTGGCTGACTTTATAGTTAAATATGGTTTATGATTAGTTTTCAATTCATAGCAGGGGATAAATTATTTATTTATGGTGATGGTATTACCGAAGTAGGAGTAATAGTCAATAGTGAAGATAAGGTTACTGGATTGAATGTAGATAATATAAAGATACATGTAGGAGATATGCTTAACTTAGATATGCTAACTGCTATAATGGAACCATTAAGAGTAATAGAGATAAGAAAGGTTAGTGGTAGTTATGTTATAGAGTTAAAGAAAGAATCAGATAAGTTATTCTGGAGAATTAATAATCAAACAATAATAATGAATTAACATGGGAAAAGAATCAGTAAAGATAGATGATGTATATGTAGCAGCTATTGATGGTAAATTAACCTTTAGCTTACCTCATGCATGGGATGGTTGTGCTTTTGATAATTGGAAGTCTAAACATGCAAGACAACTTATGGAGATGAAACTAAGAAGTAAAGGATTACAGACAGAAGTACATAAACCAAAAGAATTAGTAGATGAGTGCAAATGATGGTATAAGTATAATAGCTAAGATAGCCTTTATGACCTTGTTTGGTTGTATGGTATTATCTACAGGAGCATATATCAGTCAATGTAGTCATAAGGAACCGTTAGATACTTTATCACAAGATAGTATTTTTAGAATGGCTAATACAAGGATAGTAGATATTAACGTGAAGGTTACTTCATACCAGCCTACAATAGCACAATGCGATTCAAGTCCATTCATTACAGCAAGTGGAGATCATATCAAAGATTATTCTTACGGTGTATGGTGTGCTATAAGTAAAGATTTACTCTATACTAAGGTAAACTTTGGTGATAGTATTTATCTTGTCTTAGATAGTGTTGTTCGTGTGTTAGTGGTTAAGGATATAGTACAAGGGAGTAAACATATTGATATTCTCGAACCGATAGATATGAAGTTTAAAGATATGCCACAAGGGTTTGGTAAAATTATTAGGATTATTCATAAGTAAGTATTATTTTTGTAGTGCTTGTTCGTATGAAAACATTAAAAAATCCAGTAGCTTTAACAATGCCAAAGAGGAATCTCCTCAAACGGACAAGCCTTTGTTAGACTACTGGTTTTTATATTATGATAATAGGTATCTACAAAATCACTAGTCCTTCAAAAAAGATTTACATTGGACAATCTAATGATATTATAAATAGATGGAAACAATATAAAAATGGAAAATGTAAATCACAACAGAAACTTTACTAAAAATAATGATTCCTATAATACAATATGATTTAGATGATAATTTTGTTAAAGAATGGGAGTCTGCTACGGCTGCTGCAAAAGAATTAGGTCATTCTTCTTCTTCTAATATAGTAAATGTTTTAAATGAAAAAAGATTAAATGCATGGGGTTTTAAATGGAAATATAAAGATGTTGAACGTAAAACAAAAAAATATAATTTTAAACTTAAAAAAGAATCAAAATGAGAGTATCAGAATTAATTGAACAGTTGCAAAAAGTTAATCAGGACTTAACAGTTTATGTTCCTACTACAGAAGAACACTTTGAAGAAGTTACATCATGTGAAGAAACAGAATTAGGTGGATTAGAAGATGACACTATGGAAATTGTTGTATGTACTTTAAATGTAGATAGAGAAGCATAATGAATAAAGAGATTGAATCAAAAGAATATTTCTCTTCTATATTAGATAGATGTTGGATTCATGATAAGGATTACTTTACTAAAACTAGTATTGATATGATGTCAGATGAGAATGCTGAATGGGTTATAGAATGCTTGCAAAGTGGAAAAGATAAAGTTCCTGAATGGGCTGAAAAAGCAATAATACGAATTAAAGATATAAAAGGATTAATATGAATAAAATTGAAAATCTTGAATTGCGACTTCAAGAAGCAGCAGATGCATACGATAAATCAATTAAGATTAAAGATTTAATTACTACTAAAATATTTATAGATGCAGTTAAATCTAAGATAGCTAAAGAGTATTGGAGATTTCAATTTGAAAAGGAAATAAAACTATTAAAAACAATAGAACTTTGTAAAAGTGGTTATGCTGGGATGCTATCTAATGGTAATATAGTAGATAGAAGAGAGTTTTCAGATGCATTGCCAATGCCAGAGAATCCTATGTTTAATACTCCTAAACCTAAAGAACTATGAGTAAAATAGAATCAGTACTAAATGATGAAGCAAAAGACGTTCCTCGTTGTAGTGAATGTAAAAGTGATAGTGTTTATATTACACAATCTGCAATGTATTGTCAAAACTGTGGACATGTAGATGAATTAGAACAATTAATAATGGAAGAATAATGGAAGCAAATAGATTAAGTGAAGGTAATTTTGTTATCTTTAAGAATGATCATAAAAGAGAAGAAAATCATCCTGACTTTAGAGGAAAAATAATGCTTAATGGAATAGAGAGAGATATGGCATTATGGATCAAGCAAGGTAATGGACAAAAATATTTTGGAGGTAAGGTAGATGGATGGAATAAAACAACTGTTGCTATTGACGAAATGCTTGAACCTGTTCCAATAGTTAAAGAAGAACCTATATCTAATGAGAATATAATAAGCGACCTTAATCCTAATCCTAACGATCTACCATTTTAATATGAAAATAGGAGGCGATAGATTAAGAATAATCCAAAATAAGAATATCACTAAAAATGATAAGTATAACTTCTCAGCTACATATAGAAAGCATTATATAGAAGTACATCTTTTTAAAGAAGTGCCAGGCGAGAATCCTCATTGGAATGTTGAGATATATCATTTTGATGGTGGAGCAGCTTGTGATACTATTGTACAAAGATGTAACATTAAAGATGCTATTAGTTATGGATTAGATGGAGCAATGCTATGATAATACTTGGTAAAGAAGATGACAACCTTAATAACTACTTATCTGAACTATCAGATGAAGAGTTAGAAGAGAAATATAATGCCTTAGATAATAAAGCAGATAATGAAAGATCAGAAAAAGATTTGGATTTGTAAATAACGGATGAGGCTAAACAATCGTTGCTTTTCGCAATGTTGTTTTAGCCTGTGTTAGTGGGGCTTTAGCCTTTACAATTGTTTTGTTTAAATTAAAAAAAGGGTGGCGTGTGTAAGCCATTTAAAAACATAGAAGATGAAAATATTAGTTGGTTGCGAAGAATCACAAGCGGTAACAATTGAGTTGCGAAAATTAGGACATGAAGCCTTTAGTTGCGATATACAAGAATGTAGTGGCGGACATCCTGAGTGGCATTTTAAGGAAAATATTTTTGATGTAATATACGGAGGCAATTGGGAGATGGGAATATTTTTTCCGCCTTGTACGGATTTAGCTGTAAGTGGTGCAGCACATTTTGAACAGAAGCGAAAAGATGGAAGGCAACAAAAATCAATTAGTTTCTTTTTAGCATTAGCACATTGTGAGATACCGAAAATTGCAGTTGAGAACCCAATAGGTATAATGAGTAGTGAATTTAGAAAGCCAGACCAAATTGTACAGCCGTTTTGGTTTGGAGATGCTTATAAAAAATCAACTTGTTTGTGGCTGAAAAACTTACCAAACTTAGAACCTACACAAATGGTTGAGCCTGTATTTATTGAATACAACTCTAAAAAAACAAAAAGCGGAAAATCAAAATACAGTTATATGGGACAAACAAGTACAAGTAATAATAATGAAGTTGCCAGGCGATTGAGAAGTAAAACACCTGATGGATTGGCAAAAGCTATGGCAGAGCAATGGACAAAACCTTTTACAAATTTGAAAAATTTGCAGAGTGCGTTGGCTTTTTAATTTAAACAAAACAATTGCCACTAACGAGAGGCTTGGAGCCGTTTAAATGGCTTCTTAGCCATTGTTAGAAGGTCGTCCCGAAGGGCGGCATTCGAAACGGTTTCAAGCCTCTCATTAGAAGACAGCCCGAAGGGATGTCTTCTAATGAACACAACTAAGGTGCGTTAAATGAAATCAATTTTAAATAATAACAATATAAACTTTGAGCGATGGAAAATGATTTAAAAAGATTACTTGAATTTTTGGCAATACATGGAGGAAAAATAATTAGCAGTAATGATTTACACCATGAATTAATTGCACAGGCAAGGGCATCTAACCGAATGTATGTTGACGAAAACTCACTTGGATATGTTTGGGAGCCAGCATTTGCAGGACGATTTCCGATGACCGAAGAAGAAGTGAAAATGTTTGAATGGTGTTATCCAATAGAGCCAGTGATGCCAAAAGATATAGACGTAGAAAGTATTTTAAAAAGGTGCGGCGGTAAAACTTCGATTGAAACTGCAAAAAATGCACCCTTAGTTGATGTTAGCAAGAGCGAGGATAGTGCGGAGGTTACGTTAACCGCCTTTAACGAATGGCTTGATGGTTATCATACAACTTTTAAAATACCCGAAAGGATATTAAAAGACTACATTAAATATGGCGGTTAATGGTTGCTAATGAACTGGGCTTTGCAAAGTGCATTAACTTGCAGAAAGTAAATTGAAAAACTGAGTAAAAAAGAAAAAGAGGAAGGGGAAAATCTTTTAGAGTACCCAAATTTAATAAATAAATATATGTATACATTAAGAATCGTTGAAAAAGACGGACAGATTATGAATCACTATTTAGGTGATAATTATTCTGTAACAACTAAAGAAGTTGCTGAAGTTTATGAAAAACTTGAAACGATGGTTGTCGCAAATGAAAATACCTATGCTATTCTTGTAGGTAATGATGGTAAATTTATTTTACCCTTATTAAATCATAAAAAATATTTTATTATGATGGAAAGCGGTAAAACATTTGAAAAATTATAAATTAAAACTAAAAAAAAAAATGAAAACAAACGGAAAATTAATGCGAATCAGATTATTGAATCTGGCTCTTTTTGGTGAATCTAAAAAAGAAGATTTTACTGAAAATGAATTAAATAAATTAAAGAAAACCTCGCTAAATGAAGTAAATGAAGAATTGAAAAATATTAGCGAGAGTTATTTAACTGATTTGTATGACAGTTGTGAAAAAACTTCAAAAGAAGTTAAATTAAACGGACATTAAAATAACAGCTTGAAAAGCTGACGAGGGTTGGCTTTTCTTTTTTATTATTAACCTATGAAACAAAAGATGAAACACGAACAATATAGCCATAAGGACATGTTAGCAAAAACGAAGTGTCGTTTTAATGTTTGCTAACGAATGATGCTTGAAACCTGTTTTAATGGTTTTAAGCATGTGTTAGCTGGTGCGGTGGCTTGTGTGTGTGGTCTGTTTAATTTTAATAATAATTTATATGAAAAAAGAAAAATGGATTTTTGAAAACAATTGGATGTATTTTTATTTTGGATGGCACTTTGATTTAAGCTACGAAGTGTGTGGTTATTTTGATAACCGACCACGAATAAACTTAGACTTGATATTTTTCAGTTTGACTTTTGTTTTACCATTTAGAAATAAATGGACAGATGAATGCGACCCACCATGTTGGGGAATAAAAATACATAATAATACCTTTTGGATTTATAAAGGTGGAAAAGGCAACGGTAATGGCGGTAATAAATGGTGGACATGGTATTTTCCATTTATTACAAAAGATTGGGTAAGGACTTCAATATTATTGAAAGATGATACTTGGGAGCATGAAACGAAAGGTAGTTGTAAAAGTTTTTATAATGATGAATGGAAGGCAAAACAAAAATCTTGGACTTATGACTTTACAGATAAATATGATGGAACAATAATACCAACTACGATTTATGTTGATGAAAGAGAGTGGCGACCAAAAGGATTGAAGTGGACAAGTTTATTTGCTAAGACAAGCAGAGGAATAGATATACATTTTTCAAAAGAAGTTGGAAAGAGAAAAGGCAGTTGGAAAGGAGGAACGCTTGGTTGTGGTTATAATTTACTGCCTAATGAAGAGCCTTTGGATTGCTTGAAACGAATGGAAAAAGAAAGGGTTTTTTAAGTGGTATGGCTGCTGAATTTGCAAAAAAAATTAGATTTAATAATAACAGTTTGAAAAACTGCGGTGCGATGGCAATTAAAATTAAATTGCAGCTAATAGGTAGCTACAATATGTTTTAATATATTTGTAGGTATAGTTATCTACAGATTAAGAGAGAATAAGTTTTTAGTATTAATTTAATAAATAAAAAAAGTGTATGGAGACAAACAAAGAGATGTACAGACCAGCAAGTATTGAGTTCGATGTAGCTAATAGTTCTATCGTTCCTGATAACTTAGGGAAGTTTAAAGATGCTAAAGAAGCATTAGAGTTTATCAATAAGAATATGGTAGGAATCAATCAAAAGATTACCGTATCACGTTTTATGGATAACAGAGAGAAGACAGACCTAAGAAAAGAATATCAGGATATTTTAGAGCTTAAGATGCCATTAGTAGAGAAAGAACTACAACAGGCAAGTTACGAATATGAGAAAGCTAAGAAAGCTTTGGCAGATGCTAAGGAGATGGTTAATGCCACTACTAATACAGTAAAAGCATTAGCTAATGAAGTTAAGTTAGGCATTAAGGATATTACCTTAGATGATAACTATACCTGGAGAGTTCCTTTTGAAGGTAAATATTATTTCTATACTTTCATGGACTTACAACTTAAGTTAGCTAAAGTATCTATCATACCAGATTATGAAAAGACTGATCTGTATAATTCAATGACAACTAATGAAGAGTTTTTCCATGGTAACTTTGGTACATCAGAAGAGATTAAAGCATGGAAAACTAAACCTAAGACTAAGTTCATTAAGGTAATTGATAAAGGAAAAGATGAACCTGCCTTAGATTTAAAGCCAGAAGATATTCCACAATGTAATCCACCATCAGAGAGTACTGTAAAAAAACAGGATGAGTAGACTACAACATAAGAGAGGACGAAAGTCTAATTATGTTAAAGCACTTAACACACCCTACTGGAAAGAAGTACGTAAAAGGATTCTTGCCAGAGATAGATCATGCAGGAGAGTCGTTAATGGCTCTTTCTGCTCTTCTATACTTTACTTAGAGGTACACCATATAACTTATAATGTTGATGGAGTTAATATAGTCGGTAAAGAACTTGACTATTTACAGTACCTTATATTATATTGTAGTAAATGTCATAAGATAATAGATGAAAAATGAATAAGAGTAATGGTAATATGTATTCATGGATAACACATACATGGAATCCCTTAGCTGGGAAATGCCTACATGAATGTAGTTATTGCAGCACTAATAAGCTAATGAGATATCCTGTAATTAAACAGAAGTATTCAGGAGAACTTAGACTTGATGCAAAAGCAATGGAAGAGAATTTAGGTTCTGGAAATAATATATTTGTGGTTGCTCAAAATGATTTATTTGCTGCGGATGTTCCAGAAAAATTTATTAAACAAATTATAGTTCATTGTGGCAAATATGATAATAAATATTTATTTCAAACAAAAAATCCTGAAAATGCACGTAGGATATTGCCAATGAATTCAAGTATTTGCGTTACTTTAGAAACAAATAGGTGGTATCCTGAACATATGAAGAAATCACCAAAACCTATTGACAGAATAGAGCAAATGCTATTAATAAGACATCCTCTTTATATTACCATAGAACCTATCATGGATTTTGATTTAGATGAATTTATTACAATGATAGAAGAATGTGAACCATTACAGGTGAATATAGGAGCTGATTCAGGCAATAACCATTTACCTGAACCAAGTAAAGAAAAACTACTTGCTTTAATAGGAAGATTAAAGATGTTTACAGTAATAGATAAAAAAACTAATTTAGAAAGATTATTAAAATGATAAAAATAATAACTAAAGGTAAAATACCTTTTCTTGTAGTAAGTATTGATGAGGTAAAAAGAATAGATAATGATGATGGTAGTGTATTATGGGAAATAGATAGTAGTAAGCTACCTAAAGATATTAAATTAGTATTTCCTCCTATGAGGTTTACTGAACTATCTGAACAAGCATGTAGTGAATATGTAGATAAAATATATGAAGGTGGTATTGATCCATATCCGGGTTCAATAGAAAATGCAGTAATGATTACTACTTTCTATCCTGACTATAACGAAGAACATGTCTTTAAAAAAGATGTTCCTTATATAATAGCTAAAGACAGTCTTAAATCTCTTCTAATAAGTGAAGATGTATGGCTTAAGTATTGGATAACTGAGTTGATAATAATTAAAACAAGAAATCATGGAGCTGGATTAAATTCATTAGATGCAGATGAAAAATTAAATAAAGCATTTGATGACATACTATTAATTAAAATAAAAGAATGAAAAAAATAATATTAATAATAGTGATAATACTATATTCTATGTTAGGGTATAGTCAAGAGATAATAAAAATGAATGCTTATGGCTTTACCTTTTCAAAGATAGAAGAATCTGTTCCATCTATGAAGCCAGTAGATATACTAATTACTATAAAGGGAATGAGATTTATTATTTATAGTAATACTAAACAAATATATGATGCCATAAGTAGTAGAGTGGTAGATAATGATGGTGATGAATGGGTGTTTTATGAATGTATAGACGAAACAGGTAAGCAGATAAACATATATCTTAATATAAATAAAGATAATCAATGTATGTTTGTAGTAAACAATGACAACTATGCCTGGTCCTACCTATGTAAATTTTTAGAATAATGATAATAGTAGAGAAGATATATTACAACGAAAAGACAAAACTGACAGAGATAACTTTTGTAATAGATAATATTCCTAGAATATATTTATTAGATGACATGGCATTTGATATATTAGCAAAACATAATATAGAAACTGGTGTAGAGATACCAGAAGAAATATTCAAAGACATAAGAAGTGAGCATTTTAAGAGACAATTATTAAATAGTGCAAAAGGTATGGACCCAGCATCATTAGCAGAACATCATAATGATGAAATAGATTAGTTTAGTTTTTATAAATAGGTTGAATAGGGTGAGGCAGAAATGCTTTGCCCTATTTTTTTTTTAATGGTACTCTCTCTCCCACTTACTTAATGTCTTCTCAAATTCATCATAGTCATACTTTGTTCTCCATACATCATAGAAGATAGAAGTACCTGGCGCTTTCTTTAATGTCATAGGAAGACCTCTGTACCATCCAGCATGTGGACCTGTCTCAATCTTATCTCCTGTTATTAATGCTCCTGAGAACTCATATAAAGCTCCTAAGAAGTCAGCCGTAGTTTTTATTGTTGCTGATGAAGTAAGAGTATTAGCATGTCCTTGTAAGTCTGTAAAGATAAATTCAAATCCTGTTTCTTTCTGTAATGCTGATAGATTATATGACCACTTATTTCCTTTATCATCATCTCCACCACCACCAAATGCAAGACCAACTAATACACCAAGACTTATCCATTGTGCTAACTTAACTCCTGCTAATATGATATTCTGTTTTTGATAGTCTGAGAGGTTACTCCATTCGTCTTTGAACTTCTGAGGATTCTTAGCATATAGTTTTAACATCATTCCTACAGTACCTAATGTCCTCATATATCCTTCATCTGTCATCTGAGTAGCTATAAGTACTGGTAGTATCTGGGTTCCTGATTCTTTATATTTTTTATATAATTCAGTTTCTGTAGTCTTAGTATCATCTGTATATCTACTGAAATTCTTATTATAGTCTACGTGATTTTCATCAGATACAAAGTATTCTCCATTCTCCATCCATTTTGTCAATGAAGCACTTTTCTGTTTTGATTTCCATGCTGAATTCATCATGCCTGGATAGAACCATTTGAATTGAAAGAATAATAATCCTAATAAAGTATTCTCCGCTATAGATCTTTCTTCATTTCTCATTTCTCCTAATGACTTCCTACCAACAGTCTTCATTGTCTCTACTTCTTTAAAAGTAATATCTGTTAGTATTCTACCGTCAACTGTCTTTCCTCTTGCTCCTCCTACATATTCAAATGCTTGTTTCTCTTCATTAAATTCATAGGCATCATACATTGATATCATAGTCTTACCATCCTTAGAAGGAACCTTCATGTCTAATAACTGATCAGATAGGTATTGTGAATAGGTTATTATATCCCATATTCTATACATGAAATATAGTCCATTAAGAGTTATTTTTTTTCCTAATAAGAATGACATAGCAGATACCATCTTACTTTTATTATAAGCCATATTAGTATAAGACTCTACTGTATTACCAAAGATATTATTAAAGAAGTGCATCTTATTCTTATTCAACTTATCTCTTCCCCATACCATATCTTTCATTAATCGAGAAGTGATACTGGTAACCTTTGCAACATTCCTTCCGGAGAAATCTATATTCTTCTTATCTATACCCATCTTATCAGCTAATAAACGTGATATAGTTCCTGCTACTGCACGATTAGTTAATCCTATCTGTTGAGTAACACCTGTTCTCATAGGAGATAAGAATCGTAATGCTAATGAAGTAAAGCCTACTAAGTTCTTTAATGATACTATTCTCTTTGTTGTCTCATTAAGCTCATTAGCTTTCATGTCAGCTATCTGATTAGCAAACTCACTAGTATAATTGATAATATTCTTTATCTCTTTAGAATTAGCTTTATGATTTATCTCAGTAAGAATATGTACTATAGCATTAGATAGATTATGTACATCATCAAAATGTCTTTTCTTTGACATATTATCATAAAAAGATACTGCTATTATCTCAGGGTTGTATGTATAATCTGTTTCCTGTAACTGTGGAGCATTAGCTTTACCCATATACTTTATTAGTAAACCTATGTAGTTTTGACTATCTCTATCTTTAATAACTGAAGCAAGATCATCCTGATTGAATCTCCATGTATTTTTAAAGATATTACCTAAATGTTTTTGGATATTCTGTTCTTCTTCTGGTTGACGTATTACTCTTGGTGTCCATCCTTCATAATATGTAAACCATTTCATTCCAGCTGTTGCAAATTTATTAAGATCAGGTAACTTATTTAATTCATCAATCTGATTCTTTAAATACTTTATATCATCTTCACTTAAATCTTTTCTATCTCTTAACTCACTATTGATATATTTTACACCTTCTCTTGGGTCCATAGTAGCAAAGAGATTATATCTTATAAACCATCTATGATAATTAACAAAGTCTTTCTGTTCTGCAGTAAGACTCTTCCATTTCTCTTCTTCTCTCCAGGTAGTAAGATATTCTCCACCTTTTATAATACCATCTTCACTATCTTCTTTCTTTACCCACATAAAGTCATAAATATCCTTATAGCTTACTCCTACATGTACTGCTGTCTTTTTTGATAACTTAGTTAATCTTCTTTGGTATTCCTGTATCATGGAAAGATATTCCTTATTATATTTAAATGACCTCTCTGAATGAAGCTTATTGATTACCTGAACTAAAGGATTACTCTTGTCTTTTATACCTAATGTCCATGTTTCTAAGAAGTGCATACCTTTACTCTCTATAGATCCTTTATTGCTAACAAAGGTACCCTGTGATAAAGGAGTAGATTTAGTTGTAAGAAAAGAAATAGAATCGATAATACTTCTTACTTGATCTTCTTCAGCTTCTGTTAATCCTTTAGACATTCTTCTTTCTACAAGGTTATTTAATGATACCATAAGATCATCAATAGCCTGTTGATTATCTATTAATTTTTTATCTTCTTCCGGAACTGCTATATAATTATTTGAAGAGAAAAGGTCTTTATTGTTCTTATACCATTCTGACTGTGTAGTCCTAAAATGATAAGCCCATTCATCAAGGAATAATTGCAACTCTGACATTCTACTCTCACTACCCATGATAGAATAGATATAGTTGTTTCCATTCTTTAAATCTGCATTATATAATGCTATATCATCAAACTTAGCATTTCTATCTACAGAAGATTTAAACTGTATAGCATTAAGAACAATCTTAAGCATACCATGAGTATAGTTATTACTTCTTAACTTAGAATCTTTTCTTAATAATGGCCCAGGTTCATCAGGATTGATATATCCTGTTTTAAAATCTATAATCCTATACTTATGTTTATCATATTTAAATACTGCATCTATAGCTCCTGTAACAGTATCAGACTTCACTTCTGATAATCCATCATTAAAGGTATAGTCAAGTCCTGTTATTGATACCGGCAATTCGAAATCAAAATCTAAAGCTCCAGTAACCATTGGCTTTACATGATTCTCATAATACTTCTCTGATATCTCTTGTAACTTCTCTAATTCTTTAATATCCTTATCAGTATTACCATATCTTGATTCTAATATAGATAACTCTTTTTTATTCTCTACCGTAGGTGTTGCACCTATCTCTTGATGTTTATGAAATACCTTACCTATTAATCTTCCTTTTTCTCCACTATTTTTTATATGTTGTACATATTCATCAAAAGTAAGTTTGTCATTAGGTCTGCTATCTACTACATATTCTTTATAGTCTTTAAAACCTATATCTATACCATTATTTCTAAGATAATTCTCTGCACTTATTCTTGCTCTTCTATATGAAGGATCAATATCATTATTGTCTTTCTCTGGCAATATAAAATCTTCTATATAAGAACTATTTCTCTCTGACTTCTTTCCTAGTCCATTAATATAAAACTTACTATTCTCATCAGTCTTATTATCATTACCTGTATAATGGAACTTAATACCTGGGAAAAACCGAACATCTCTAGCTTCTAACTTCCATAAAGTAAAATAAGCTTTCTCTCCTACAGTATTTGGTTTAAGATGAAACTTACTTGTTAGTTCGAAATATAAACTAGGATATTTATCTTTTAACTCATTATAGTTATTTATAGCATCTTCTTCAGATAAATAATAAACATTATCATTAGTTGAAATATAGTCATCATACTGTTTATTAAACTCAATATCCTTTTTCTCTTTTTCTTCTTTAGTATCTGGCTGTCTCTTAAGTCTAGCCATCATACCATATTCTCTTGCTAATTCAATATTAGAAGGTATTCTAAAATCATGTGTTTTCCATACATGAAGAGCTTCTCCTATATTATTAAATCTACTCTGAAAGTGTTTCCATTCAGAAGTGTGTAATGGTGGACATAGATTTGCCATATGACTTAATTAAAAACAATGTTTGAATTCTTCCATGATACTTTCTCTTTCTTCTTTTGATAAATACAATCTTATCTTTTTATTAGGATCAAGAATGTCTTTTGCTATATTCTGTAAAGTTAAGTTGTTTTTATTAATACTAAAAAAAGCTTTTATAAATGCCATTATCTTATCCCATAAAGACTGTTCTACTTTCGTTACGGTACCATTAATTATCTTGGCCCCTATCCTTCCGATATAAGTAACTACAGCCTCTTCTATTATATCTCTCTCTAATCCTACACTGTTTCTAAACTCTTCGTTAGACTCTCTGGCTACTCTTATCTTTTCTATAATAGCATTACCTTCATTACTATTCTTTAACTCTTTTACAAGTTCTCTGTATAGTTGAGGATTGGATTCTTTAAGATCATTAATATAGATATGTGCTATCTCATGAATAGGTGTATCAAGACTTATCTTCTTACCATATCCAGTAGTGTTAATATAAACCTTATTTCTATAGATAAAAGCTGCAGGATAGTTATTCCTTGGCACACTATATCCTAAAGTCTTATTAAGTACTTCTACGAACTTATCTGAGCTTGTTTCTATATTACCATACTTGTCAGATAATAGTTCTAACAACTCAATTATTTGTATGTCTGTATAAGGTATTTCGTCAGCAACATATTGATACTGTATTCTTGGATTAGTATATACCTCTGTTACTTTAACCTCATTATCATTAACAACTACCTTTCTCTCATAGGTTATCTTCATCTTCTCTCCGGTAATGGAATTAGCTACTACTCTTTCGTTCTCTGAAATTGTCTTAGCTGGATTAATACCTTCTTTTTTAGTATAAGAATATGAATTAGTTTCTCTTATACTTCCTTCTTTAAGTTTATTGAATATTTTAGGTATAAGAACAGTATCGATTTCTCCAGGGACATACTTCTCTGTTTCAAATGCACTATTATAAGTATAGGTTCCTATCTTATTTCTCTTTCCTACCATCTTATAGATAGTATAAACCTTTTCATTAGTAGTGTATATTCCTTGTGATTCATAAATACTGTCATTCTTTTTAGCATATAATGACCTTTCTCCATTTAACACTTCATATAAGTCATATACATCTTTAGAGATATTCCCCATGCCAGTCAGAATATTTTCCTTTTCTTTTACCTCTAATCCATTAGCAAGGTCATTAAATAACTTATCTGAATTATTAAAGATATGTTGATGGATAAAGTTACTTGTTATAGCAGACATATCTTCTAATGCAAGTATGCTCTTTAATTTCTCATTGTATAAAGTATCAAAGTATTTAAGATTATCCCATTTACTCGTTGTCTTAGCATCTCCTATCTCATCTCCTATTACAGGAACTACTGTAGAATAACCTTTAAAGCCAAACCTTGACTTGTTAACAAGAAGATCATATAATCTAAATGCTTTCTTATAGTCATCAGGTAAAGCCATGAATCCTTTCTGTAATGCTATATCAAAATCAGGATCTAATGAAGTACCAGCATCGTATCTTAATGACTGTACTCCTTTATTCCAAGGCTTAGAACTAATAGATATATTGAACATCATAAGAAAGATATTATTTTGTCTTACTGTATTATCTTTCAATATCTCTTTTATCTTATCTATCTGTTCTTGTATCATTATCTCATTATTAGATAGGAAAGTTATGTTATTATCTAGTGCCTTTACCTCGTTACTATTGACAAGTTTACCATTATAACTTATCCCTATCTTATCTAACCTCTCTATCTCACCATCTTTTTCTAGTCTTTCTAAGATAGAGGACATCACAAATCCTTCAAACTCATTTCTGACATATTCCTCTTGCTGACTTATTCCTGACTGTTCCTCTAACATATCTTCATCAAGTCCACCAACAGCCATAGCCTCATTTACTATAGCAGTAACTTTAGGATTATACTTACCCATTACCTGAGATAGTATCTTCTGTGCAAGACTTACTGTTTCTACTGATTCTTTAATATGTGGAATGTCAGTAATCTTATTCTTTGTCTTTACTGAAGAGTTATCTCCATTGATATAAATAGCATCATTCAATAAGTCTTGTATCTCTGTAAAAGATACTGGAACTTCTCTTAATGAACTAAGAACATTACCTATCTTTCTAAGAGTACCAACATCTTGTTTGTTGCTTATAAAAAGACGTAATACTTTTCTCTGTGTGGTAAGAGCATTCTTATCTTTTGCTTTTATCATCTGATCAACAGTACGTGTATCTCTTATTCCTTCTAATAGTTCTTTAAATGAAAGTTCACCATCTGATACCTCTCCTGTGATATCGTCTATCTGTTTTACATATCTCTTTATTGCAGCATCAGTATATAATGATATAGCACCAATAGTTCTTAAGATAGGTTGATTAGTAAGGAATGACACATCTTTTAATCCCATCTCTTTCTGAACATTTGCAGCAATATAATTCATCGTTACTCCTGTAGCATTAAGATATTCAGTAGTCTGTTCCTTTGAGTTATCTACATAACTATTAATAAGAGTATCACCATTATCAAAAACCTTACTTCCACCTTTAATAGGACCATAAGTTTTTCCCATTACAGTAAATGATTTACTTGCTCCTTTATTACCTTTAGTAATAGCTATGTTGTTTCCTTCATTAGCATATATAGCATAAGCAAAGTTTCTCATTATAGCTGCCTGGATACCTACTCCTTCTTTTCCATCCATATTCTCTTTATGACTCTTCCACTGTGAGGAATATCTATTCATATCCCTATTCTCTTGTATGTCATATTTTCCTTTTGCAGCTTTAAGGACAGTCACTACTCCTACGTCAGACTTCATCATCTGTTCTATGATCTCATCAGACAGTACAAGCTTATCGTTCTTTATACCTTCATATAATGCATCATAATCTACATTATGAACTTTACCCTTATTATCAAATAGGGTAGGTAACTGTTCTCTTATTTCAATAGATACATTTTGTTCTAACTGTTCATTAAAGAATTCTTTAAAGTTTTCAATAGTATCATTAAGCATTTCTAACCATTGCTGATAATCATTCTTCGATATACCTTTAAATATATCATTCTTTATCGGATCAAGAGAGATAGGTTTATTCATATCTTCTCTATTCTCTTCTTTAGTAAGAACATTCTGTATAGCATCAAATTTTTTATTCTTTGCCAATGCTATCTGTAGTTTCCATTTATCCTTACCTTCTTCCATAGCATTAACTTCTATCTCATAAGCTTCATTCCATACACCTTCTTTAGTATATCCAATAGGATAACCTAACTCATCTACTTCTCTCTTCATAATAAAGAGTGAGTCAACGTCAAAGTCAGATCCGTGAATAGCTACCAATTCATCAGGAGCAATAATTCTATTTGTGCTTTCATTGATACCTATTACCTTAATAGCAATGGTAGAATGTATTCCTGTTGTTGGAATACGAACACCAATAGCCTCTGCAAGTAACTTACTTATCTTAGCATTAAGAATAACTTTTTCTCCTGTCTTAAGATCATATTTCTGTGCAAATTCTCTTGGCATGATAACCTCAGTAAATCCTTTACTATCTCTCATCCTAAGTTTACGTGGTATAAGCATCTTGCCATCTTTATAATGTGCCAAGTGCTCATCAAATATTTTTCTATTCTCTTCAGATAAGTCTTTTACCCAATCAAACTCATTAAGATATTTACCAACCCATTCTTTTCCTTCGGGTCTTGTAAGTAAATCTACTGTATCAATAAGTGCATTTCTTACTTGAAAAGATGGTATCTCAAAAAACATATCTGCAGTACTCTTATCTTTTAACTTATCATAAGATAATACTTCATCACCTATTTGATATACATAGTTTCCTATAGCTGGAGCAAGAACAAACTTATTTCCGGAATGTTTAATTGTTGATCTCTGTTTAGATAATATAGAAGCTATCTGTATAGTCATCTTACCTGTTATAGCAGGATAGTTTAAAGATAAACCATTAAATAACATATCTGTTATCTTTTCATTATCCGGCCCCAAGTTAGCTATAATAGCTTTTCTTAGATTATCCTCATTGACAATACCATTCTCATCTATAATCTTTCTCTTTGCATTATATACTTTCCATTGTAAACTCATTATATCTGCATCAGCCTGATATGCTATTGCTGCTTCATCATTTGATAATCCATTAGTGTTAAGCCAATACATCATCTGTGAAGGATTAGTAATATACTCTGCTTCTGATAATGGATTAGACTGTACTCTGTAATATTGATTATCTAATACTCTTTTATGGTTATCTAATATATTATCTCCCCAATTTACTATATCTTCTTTTATAGGCATTGCCATCTTCATTGACGACTTAGCTATTAAATGTTTAATACCAGCATTACGCATTATATCCCTTTGTTTATTTAACTCAGGCATCATAGTCACTAATGCATCTGTCAACTCTACTGTAGCAGTCTTTATATAATAAGGTATTCCATTATTATCTACATAAGCTATCACGTTCTTTAATAGTGGTCCGATACTCTCATCTCTGGTTCCTTTGCGTATTTCATCCATGGTCTCAGGAAGAACGAAGGTAACTCCATCTGTAGTATCTATCTTCTTATCATATAATCCACCAAAGCTTTTATCTATATCTCTTAACTGAGTATAGAACTCTTCATGGTCGTTAAATACTACATAGTCTGATGTAGGACTAGCATAATCTTTACCTATCATCATCTTGTTTCCAGAAGCCTTTAACATCTTCATCCTCTTAACGAGGTTACCTGACTTTCCTAATAATGCAGGATCACCAGTAAGCAACATGTCAAGATGAAAACCGTTAACATAGTTATTTAATGAGAAAGTATTAAATAATAGTTTAGCCTTATCTTTTAAAGTAAGGTTTTCTATTCCCTTATAATCACTACCAAACACTTTATTAAATGCAGTATTAATCTTTCCTTCCCATTTATACAATTCATCTACTTCCTTACCTTGCTTATTAGTATAAGAAATAGACTCCATAAATTCATTAAAATCTTCTTCCGCTTCTTTCTCTAACCTTTTATAAATATCGTCAGGAGACTGATTGAATTTTTTAGCAGATAAGTTATTTGCATTTGTTCTTGTGTCTTTAAGAACTTTATCTCTTTCTGATTCAAATTCAGTTGCCTTTTTAATGCCTTTTAATAAATCATATTTACTTAATATATTAACTCGTACAGCGGCCATATCTTTACGGTCAGCCTGTGTCTGGGTGCTCTGAAAGTAAGTTAAGTTGGTTTGATCATTCTGTAACGATACTGTAGAGATGAAATTACCAAGGAACCTGGTTAAATGATATGTCCTGTCAGTATATTTATTTATCCCTATACTATAGTCTTTATCAGTATTAGTATAACCATCTACATTATTATACTCATATATCGTATTAATAGGATTCTTTGACTTCTGATCAAAGATATTATTTCTTGTAATATAGTTATCAGCTTTCAGGTAATCAGGTCTGCTATTATATCCTTTTAATATACTTGTCATGACATCGAAAAACCATGAACCTGATACGTTAAGGTATATCTTCTTTCCTTCAAAGTTAAGATAGTTCTGTGCTCTTACTAACTCTGAATTCTTTATTAAGATAGAAGCAATATTTCTGATCCTATTTGAACTATTTGATAAGGCTACATCAAAATCATCATTCATAATCGTTGATGAATCATAATTAAAGATATGACCTAATTGAGTGATTATAGAAGTTAATTCTGTTTCTTTATATCCTGTAGCATCAAAAGGATAATTCATAAGATTAAATACATGTTTTAATCCTTCTGCATTAAGACCACCACCTTTTTTCTTATATGCTTTACCGTACTTCTTATTAACAATAATATTAACAATCTCATCATATTTTGATTTAACTGCTTTATCATTATTCTTGGCGCTTACATGAAGATTATATAATGCACTCCATATATCCATCATAGTAGCATCTAAGATGCCATTAGGATTTCTTCTTACTAACTTTATATCTCCTGTTACATTACCATCATATGACTTTAGAGATTCTAATAAGGTATAAGGATTATTCTCTACTAAAGAATACAGTTGATGATAAAGTTTACCTACTATATCTTCAGCTTGTGCTTTTCTGTAATATCTGGAAATATATCCTACTATAAAATTATCTGTTGGTTTAGTAACAAATTCTTTTAATCCAGACATTACGTTATCACTTTTCTTTATCGCCTTTAGAATATCTTCAAACCATTGTTTACTATTAAGACCTTTTTCTATAACCTTACCATCTACATAAGCGTTATTACCTATAATAGAGAATCCATCAACCCATGAGTAAGACCTATCTCCTAGCTTATATAACTCATTAGCCTTTTTAATTAAGTCTTCTATAGCTGACATAGCAACATAGTCGTAACTACCTTCTACCATTCCTTCTTTAGCCTCTGTTATCTGTTGAAGAATAGTTGTCCAGTCTTTATTGTATGTTCTAAAATCAAGTTTTCTAAGATTATTAAGAACAAGGATAAATGCTCTACGTGAATTAATAAATTTAGATAATTCTAAACTTGTTTTTATTCTTACAGATCTTTTATCTGAACTATATACACCATCCTTTAATTCACCATAATCAGATATTTTTTCTGCATATCTTTTTTTAATTAAAGCATTTAATGCATTTATTTCTTTTATGCTATTGGTCCAATCTGAATAAAGAGATTTATTATATTTTATGCTAATTTTATCTGCTACTAAAATATGTACAATTTGACCATAACCTTTATTTTGATATTTTTCATTTATTTTAATAGATATTGAATAATTATCATCATTCCCTTTAGCTAAATATAACTTATATTCTCCAATAATATTTCCATCAAGTAAAATATCATACCAATCACCCTTATTATCAAGTCCTAATGAAATGCCTTTATAATTAATTCTATTTATTTTAATAAATGATAACATCTCTTTTAGTTCCTGGGAGATATTCTTCTCCCAATTCTTTAATGCATTATCCATTATCTCATCATCAAGAGTTGCTGATGTTATATCTGCTACTTCTGATCTTATCTTCTCTGCATTAAGTTTCTTCATCTCTAAAAGCATCTCCTTATCTATATTAGATACTTCAGACATTACCCATTCGATTACAGGATATCTTCCATTCTTTTCTATTGTAAGATGTTCAAGAAATTTATTTTCTGAAGAAGGTTGAACCTTTGCTTTTTTAGCTTTTGCTTTGGAAAGATATTTAACACTTTCTAATGCTTCATGTAATCCTATATCATTAGATTGTAATATTCCATCCTCATCAATAAAAGAATATGGTTTATCAAGATTAAGAACAGAGTATTTATATAGTAACCCTTTAACAAATTCTTTTGCCTGTTGATACATCTCTAATGATCTTTCGGTATTAGCAGGAAAATGTTTTGTCACTAATAGTAAATTACTGCTTCTTCCTACTTCTCCATTGTTAACCATCCTTGTATTAACCTTGCCACTATTAATGTCTCTGAATAACTTATAAAGACTATTCTTATCATTACCCTTAATAGTATTATAAAAGGTGTCTATAATGTCAGATAACCACCCTAAGATGTCATAGATAAATTGCATAAGAGGATTGTCAGAAGTCTTTCTTTCTCCTCTGTCATATTTCTGATATAATAAACTTATATACTCTTCAAGTTCTATATCTGAATAAGATTGAACATCCCTGTTTTCATTCTCTGCCACATAAGAGAATTCAGAAGAGTAACGTACTACCGTAAGGATAGCATTTTTTGCTTCCGGAGTAAGATATTGATTAAATATCTTATGGAATACTTCATGCTTTAATGTCTCCTTATCAAAGGTATTATCACTATTCTCTTTTAAATATATAATACCATTAACGAACTTACCTATTGGCATCTTACCAAACTGGTCTTCAAAATCTAAAGCAGATAATACTACCACTTCTTCTTTTGATAAGTCTTTAATATATGTCTTAGCAATATTAAACACCTGAGATGCATTAACAGTTCTTGAAGTAGTTATTCTCTTAGGTATATAATCTCTATCTATAATATCATTAGGATCTATCTCTTCTGTATCGGTAGTAGAATCGTTAGCCTTATTCTCTAGCATGTCAATATACTTTCCAATAACTACCGCAGAATCTTCATTAGCTATTAATAAGTCTGATAGCTTTAATATCTTATCATTATCAGAAATGCTTTGTGATAGGATATTGTTTATCGATATTAATACATTTGAAGTTACTTCCGGTTTAGATATTTCTTCCTGACTAATCTGTTCCTGCTCTTCTTCTAATAATACAAAGGTAGGTACCACATCATTAAACTTAGAAGTTATCTTATTAGATAACGCTTCTTTTATATTGCTTACTTCTGTTTGGTTAGCATCGTCTTTAGGATGAAAAGCTTTCTTAACTAAGTTACTTCTTACCTGTTCTTTTAAACCCATCGAACCATTAACAGTACTTACTCCATTCTCATCTGTACCTATTAATGTTTGCACAACATCTCTTAATGGCAATAAACCTTCTTTATTGTCTGACTTATTAAAGATATCTTCTCCATCAAAACTTGTTAGGGAAATAAAGTTAGTTGATTCTTTACCGTCTCTCTTAGAGATTTGTTTTCTTGTTTCGAAATATAAACCTTCTTTATTTACATCTGCAGTACCTAAATAGATTTTTCTGTTGGCTTTTGCTATTCTATTAAATGCTGTCTGAACTGGTCCTCTTACCCTCTTATTGATACCATCATTTGCTGCAGTTATAATATCAGCATTGAACGAATCTATATTTGCAATATCATTATCTCTTATGTCTGAGATATTGTATTTATTATTTCTGAAAACAAGATTACTAATCTTTCTTTGTCTTATAGTAAGTTGACTTGTCTTATCATTATGGTATTCAGATACACCATCCTTAGTGTCTGCTACAAGGAATATCTCTATCTCTGGCTTACCATCAAATTCTAATACTCCTGCATTAGAAGATAGGTTCTGAGCTATTAGCACATGATATAATATAGGTGTGCCTTTTAATGGTTCTGTTCCTTCAAATTCAAATGTACGTCTTAGTTCATAATGCTTATCTTTCTTTCCTACTTCTACAATAGAATAGTCTTTAAATACATCTTCACTTACATGACCTAATGACGTTACTCCTTCTATCAATCTCCAATTATGTCCTAATGGCTTTCTTGTAGAATCACCTTGTACTAAATACTTATTATCACTACCATCAACTTTCTTTGCATTCTCTATATTTACCAGAGTCTCTTTCTTTCTTTCGTAAAGACTATTTCTAATGTCATTAATCTGACTTACTATATCTTTTTTTATCTCTACATCTAACTTATTTAGTTCCTCTATAACTGCATTAGAACTCTTTAACTTACTTTTTAATATTATAGTTCCATCCTCTTTAATAGAAGTGTTATCTAGGATATCCATAAACACTCTACCTTCAGGAATAAAACTATCTCCTATCTTTTCCTCTGTAGGGTTATTGCTTCCATAGACTATCTCTAATCCTGTGAGTTGTTCTATCTGGTTTTCAAAATCAGAAATAGTATTGGCAAAATTGCTTAATACAGATAATGATCCTTCGGTTACGTTACCATGCATATCTACTTCTACACTATCTAATGACATCTTATTTGTGTCCATAGGAATAAAAGCATATTTTCTCTTATCTGCTTTAGTATCGTAAGTAACTATCTGATATATCTTACCTTTATCTAATGTAAAACCATTTGGAATAATAGCATTAGGATTTTTGTCTGACTTAGTATTCTTTTCTATAAACTTATTATCAACAGTAATGATATCACTGCCTATAATCTTTTTAGCATTTAGCCTGGTCTTAACTATCTTTTCATTCTTCTTTACAGTAGTGTCATTTAAAGGCAGTCCTTCTTTACTATAATTTAATGATAGTTTATGTTTATATGTTACTCTTGCAGTAGATATAGATTTGCCTTGTGGTGTTACTCTTGCTTCTTTAGGTAATATAAAGAACCCTTGTTTCTTTGCTTCTTCTTTACTTATAGTAGCATTTTTAGTAAGCACCTCTACGTAATTATCATCAACTTTTTTATATACATATACTTTATGTATTCCATCATTCTCTGCGTTACTTCTATAATATGATTCTACTATACTTCCTTCTTCTACTGCACTTACTCCTTCATATTTATATTCTGTTCCATGAAGTACTTGTTTATGTAATGATAATGCATCTGTATTCTCAACTTCATTCTTTTCTTCTTCTGCAATGGGTTGTTCAACTAATACATCTCCATCTTCTCTATCTTCTTCATCTATGATATCAACAATTATTTCTTCTTCTGGAATTACAACACCTGTTTCCTCTTGTTTAACGAACTCTTCTTTACCATCTGACATCTCAGATAGTTCTTCTTTTATCCATGTCTCATAAGCTATTCTATTAGCAGCAAACTTCTTTTTCTTTTCTTCTGCTATAGAAGAATTATCTATACTCGTTATACTATCACTTCCTTTCCAACTATCACTAAGTACCATAATATAATCTGTTGCTCTTGATAGAGTCTGATACATCATAGTATTAACTTTATCATAACTTGCTACTCCCATCATATACTTTGCAGAATATTCTACATCTACAAAGACTTCATTATATTCTACTCCATGAGCATTACCAGTCTTATTACCTTCAACTTCTCCTACAGTAAGAACCTCAGTAGTTGGAAACTTTCCTTTATAATATTGTACCTTATCGTCAGTAGTTATTATTGCTCTTTTCTTTTTATCATCTAATAATGTTTTACTGGCAATAGTATTTTCGAATTCTAATGGTCCTGTTACATGTGCCACTCCATTAGTATCTCTTGAATCATGCATGTAGTTTAATGTATCTTCAAATACATTTCTTCCACCAGCACCATTAAATACATCTTGTAATCTTTGTACTTCTGTATTGTTAGTTCTTTGTGGTATAGCAAGAGCAGGTAACTGAATAATATATTTAGTAAGGTCAAATCCCGGGTTATCAATTCTCATAGTAGGAAACTTATGTCCTGATAATTGATTCTGATCTCCGGTAAGTAATATCTTAAAACCTTTATTCTCTCTTTGTATCTTTAATAATAATCTTGAAATAGTAATATACTTTTCTTTATTAAGTCTTCCTATCTCATCTATAACTAATAGCTTTTTACCACGTATAGCTTCTTCAAAAGCTTTTTCATCTTTAAGACTACCATCTCTATTAAATGACAATAAGTCTTTGCCTTGATCACCGAACAATGATTCATTAATAATCTCATTAGCTCTGAAACCTTCTCCAAAAGCAACTACACTTTCATTACCATTTCTTTCTCTAAAGATATCAGATACTATTTTAGTAACTAATTTAGATTTACCAGTGCCTCCTATACCTTGTAGATTAACTATATCTATATCCTCATTAAAAAGATATAATAATGCTGTTCTAATAACTACATCCTGTTCAGTAAATGGAGCAACGGAAGGATTCTTATCTAACCATTTATTAATATCACTTACTACATCTTTAATTGTGATAGTACTATTTACCATCCCAGATAATACTTGTAGTCCTTTAACCTTTTTATATTGGTTAATTATCTCTGCTGCCTGTTGACGTTGTTGTATTGTTCGGTCTGGAAATTCTGATACATCTATGTCATTTACATTAAGAGATATTTTATATTTAGCAAATGAAGATGTTTCAGCTATAACAGGATTGCCACCTAATAGTTTTGAAGAATTAATAAATGCATCCAGGTTAACCATGTCTTTAGTTCCTTCAAGACCTGACAATTTATTTAATTCAGATAATCCTTCTTTTAACCATATCTCTAAATCAGATTTTAGCTTGTCATCTTTCTTTAAGGATTCTAATGCTTCATAGAGTTCTTTAGTATTAGTAACTTCTTTTAACCCTAATTCTTTTAATCCTGAAGAGATGGATCTCATCCATGAGTTATATGCTTCTATCTGTCTTGCTTCTTCATTATCTCTTCTCTTATTCATTTCTTGAAACAATCCTTCAATCTTTTTCTCTAACTTCTCTACGCTCTCAATAAGCTTTGTCTTATCAACATCTTCATATCTCTTATCATTAATAAGAAAGTTATGTATGTTAACAAGGTTATTGTGTACTGTTCTCAGTAAAGATTCATCTGCATTATTACTATCATTCTCTATATTAGAAACAATAGATTTTATTGCAGAGATATCACTCTTTAATATATCTGTTAAAATATCTTCTTCACTTCTTATCTCTTTCTCTTTTGAGTCTAAGGAATTAATTTTTTCTATAGTTTGTTTATATCCTATAAATGGAGATAAGGTTTTTATTATCTTGGAAGCATTAGGAATAGAATTACTAAACTCATCTTGCATTACACTCTCTAATGTCTCTTTATCTCTTAATGCACTCTTTAATCCTTCTAATGTCTCATTAGGAAGAAGAGGTAATACGCTATTAACTGCAGCATCTACATCATTAGTTATCTTATCTCTTAATGATGTCTTTGCTGATTCTGATACTGTAGCATTATTTGCTACAGCCTGTGAAGATATATCCTTTATTGTAATACCATTCTCTAATTGATTCTCAATAATCTTATCATTGAGAGGTTGCATATTAATAAGACGTTCTTCATTATATTGTTCTTCTACCTTATCATAGATACCTTTATTGGTAGTATTACCAAACATATAATTCTTTAATCCTTCATGCTTCTTTTCTTTTAGTATCTGGTCCTCTATACCTATCTTCTCACTTGCTTTACCATTAATAATATCCTTTACATTATCTTCAAGAGATAATAGCTTAAGAGTCTTCTTTGCCAATACCCTTAACTCATCTTCTTTTATATTAACATCAAATGTTCCGTCTTTCTTTTTCCCCAGGTTAGATAACTTATCCTGTAAACTTCTTATCTTCTTCTTATCAAAGAATGTCAATACTGACTTAGTACTTTCCTCTACCTTCTTTTGTAATCCTTCTATCTCATTCTGTATCTCACGCATTCTCTCTGTAGTACCTACGAGATATTTAGTAGTATCATCATAATCATAAATAGCATTAGCATGACCTAATGCATCATTCATATCTTTCTTTACTTGTCTTATCTCACTCTTTGTTCTTACAAATTCTCCAATACGTGACGAGTCATTAATATTATGATTATTAATAGCAGATATAAAATCTTGTTCCTTTAATAATAATTCAGGTTTAGATTTATCTACTAATTGTTTTGTTTCTTTAATATTATTTAAATACTGTTGAAGATTTACATCATCAGGAGTTTGTTCTAATTGTTTTTTTACATAATCTTCTTGTTCATTAAGTACACTTTGCATTTTATCTACATTCTCCATATACTTTCCAAATGTACCTCTATGCATATGTAGTAAAACATGTTCAGTCTCTAATGCCGCTCTTGATTGATCATAAACAGCCATATCACCAGTCATATCTGCTACATTCTTTATGTCAGATAACTTAATGATATTATCCATTATTGGCTTTAATATCTCTTGTTGTTTCTGATAAATAGAAGTTTCAGTAGAAGTCTCTCCGGTAATAAAAGCCTTGCCTACATTACTAAATATATTTAATCCTTTTGCTTTCTGTTCTTTTGATAACTCCTTCATCTTTTCGCTATCCATAAGATAACTTGCATTATCAGAAACCTGTCTTCCTATATTACTTGCACCTGTGAAAGCTAAAGAACCTAATCCACCATATGCTGTTGCTGTCCAAAATTCAGGATCAGTCATAGCCTCTGATAAAGTATAATCTTTTGTAGATAAACCTAAAGAAATATCTACATTTCTATTTGCTCTTTCTTGATTATAATAGTTATTACTTTCCTGTATAGCTTCAGGAATCATTTCCTTTCTTACCGTACCTAAAACAGATGGTTTCTCATATATAGTTCTCGGTCCCGAACCAGACATTTTCCAAAAGTCTTTTTTAAGTGGAGAGATACCACCAATAGGCTTAAACATATGATAAGCACCTATCATATCTAATGGGATATTAGCTAAATTACCAACAAGATTCTTCCATCCTTCTTCTTTTATTTTAACATCTGCTTCTTCTTCTGACATGCCATTCTGGATCATCTTATCTCTAAGTTCTATTGCCTGTGGTTGCCATTGTTGATATGTTTCTATCTGATTACCAAAAGTAGTACCTACGAAAGTAGATAATATAGCTTCTGCATTTTTAGCCATCTTTATTCCGGTAAACATCTTTGTTCCATATCTGCCTATCATAGATGCTATCTTACCTGAACCAAAAATAGGAATAAACATACTTGCTGTAGATGCTGCAGAAGGTACCCCCTCCATCCACCATGAGAAATGTAATGGACTGAAACCTTTATTATGCTGAGTTCTATAAATAGGAAAAGCTTCGTTAACTTGTTCTTCCGTTTCGCCTAGACTTCTTGATATTTCATTCTGAAATTCTTTAGTCGCTACATCAGCCATACCATCTTCAGAGAATAACATTTTAAGCATATCAGGAATATCTGTCATCCCTTTTATTGTGCCTACTGATAACTCACTAAGAGTTCTCATACCTGCATTGCCTAATTGGTCATACCAAGGTTGATTTTGTCCTCTATATTCGTTTATGTCAGATGGAGTAGTTTCATACCAATCTTGTGATATAAACCCTTTATCATATTGAGATTTTCCAACCAAATCACCTACAAAACTTCTTCCATAAACTCTTCTGCTTTGAGTAGGTATTCCAGATTCAGTATCTACATTATTTTTTTGTGCATTTAATATAGACTGATATAAATCTTTTCTCATAAATAAATTTTATTATTCAGTTCCTAATAATAACTGTTGTTTCATTAACCATTTAGGATCTAATCCATATGACTTATCTGAACCTTTAAATAAACCTTGTTCCACATTTGGTGTCTGTACTCCCGGATCTTGCAATCTTCCTGACACATCATACATAACATCCATATAAGGTCTGGTTGATTTATTAGATATGAATTTTTTTGTCTTATTGTCATAGATATAATCTTCTTCATTAAAATTCTGAGAGTAATCTATTACCTTGCCTGATTTTTTATCTATATGAGTATTTCCAAAATCATCAAAAGTAGTAACTGTAGTAAATGCTTTTATATTTTCTAGTTGTTTTTTATCTTTAATTCCAAAAGCATTCATTAATTGTTGTTCTTGATCTTGTGCATTTTTTGCTACGATAAACAAATCTCCTCTTTGACCATTTGGATCTTTTACTCTTATTAATCTTGCAGATGGATTATTTTGTGATTGTTTCATCAACTCACCATAATATTTTCCCATCTGAGCATCTTGATTTTCTTCTTGTGATAATGTATAACCATATCTCTTATCTCCCATCTGATATTCTGCTATTACATTAACTCCATTATTTCCTATATTACCAAGACCATTATTAAAATATAATTTTGATGGTGCTTTATTTGTACTTCCTTCTGCTGTCATATCAACTCTCATTTCAGAAATAATATCTTCTTTGTTTCCCGGATCTGATACTTCTACCCACATACCATCTTTAAATTCAAAGATATTTCTTTCATTAGCATGTTGAATAAAATCTTTCTTATATTGCATAGGAGCATCACCAACTAAATCCCATCCTCTATTAGTTATTGCTTCTTGAATACCATTCTTTTGTGCAAGAACTTCCATAGCTTGTTTTGGAGTAATATTTGTTCCTGTCTTTTGATAATATTGACTTTGTATGTCTTTAGCTTTTTTCTTTACATCTAATAAATATGCTTTCATAGCAATTTGCTCTTTACCTTTTTCATATTTATATTTATCTGTCTTTGTCTCTAACCATAATCCTATTGCTCCACCAGCAGTACCCCATAATCCCGGATTCTCTGAACCAGTATATGATTTACCATCCATTAATGATTGTGCATATTCGTTATCATATCCAATTATTTCTCCTGTCTTAGGATCAAACTTTACTTTTAATGGACTATTCTCTTTATACGAACTTGATAAAGTACTTGAATTAGTAGAAGCCTCATCAGCAAATGATGGCATACCTTGTGGCTTCTCCATTTCATCAATCATCATACCAGCTAACTTCTCTGCTTTAGCATTAAAATGAGCATAATGCATATCTGGTAATTCTCCTGCTTCTCTTGATACTGCAGCATCAGAAATCTTATCTACTTCATTTAAATAATATGCTTGAAAACCATTATATGTCTTTGTCTTTGTTGGTTTACCACTTTTATCTCTTTCAATAACATCTTCGTATTTAAAATCTACAGGACTCATTCCGTAATCTAGCATAGACTGAGTATATCCTTTCTTCATTTGATCTACTGCATCTTTTGTAGATAACGTATTTTGTACAAAATTTCGTACTCTTGAATCTTTTACTCCTTTAACACTTCCATAACTATAAAAGCCAGTAACAGGATTAACAGATAAGCCTATTGATTGTCCAGACTCTTGAAATCCTTTTGCTTGATCTAATGTCTCTTTTTTATAATCATAATATTTTGTAGCACCACTTATATTAAGATCTGGTAAATTAGAAAGATAATTCATCTTTTCTTCTTTACTCATGCCTGAGACCTTCTCTGCAATATTTCCCCAATCTCCTATATCTTGATATGCTCTTTGCCATTGAGTAGGATCTGCTTCCTTCTCTTGCATCTGCTTAATAGTATTATTATACCTCTCTTCTTGAAGTTTAATTTTATCTATAGAAGAACTATATTTCTTTTTCTTTTGATATAGATTCTGTATATCTCCCATATACTTACTTGCATTTAACTTATCTGCCATTATCTTATTTACTATATCAGATGTTTGTGTATCTATATCTTCGTTAATCATATCTGTATATTGAGAACTTGCAGGAGCTACATTAAAATCTTTATATACTGCTTTATACATTGGTTGATATCCGGGAACATTTTTATTTGGATCAGGATTATAATCTACATATTGTCCATTAGCATCTTTCTCATAATCTATACCTTTCATACTAGATACACCTGCAGCATCAAAACCTTTACCTATCTTATAGGCTGCAGCAAGAGTACTGTCTATCTCTTCTTGTTTCCTTTGTAAGTTCTGTTGCATTAACTCTAAAGGTAACGCAGCGAACATTGACTTGGGAGTATACTCCGCAGGAGTCATGTATTGATTTATGTTTGGCATATCTTATATTCCTAAATTATATTTACTTAATAGCTTACCACCATACATCTTTTTTACTTTTTTCTTTTCAGATACAGAATAATCTTCTGTCTCTAAAGAAGCAAGAAAAGATTTTTCTGCTGCATTAGTTGGTTCTTTCCCTGTTGCTCTCATCTTCCATCTTCCTTTTGAATCTTGATACATTTCCAACATATCTGTCTTAATCATATCTCTAATAATAGTATTCTGTGTCTTATTAGCTATTGCATCTTGTGCTACCTGACTACTAAAATCTCCAAGATTCTTATATGCTTTTGTTCCAATGTTTGTTCTAGCTGCTAATCGTTGAGCATTGACATCTCTTGCACGTACTCTCTCTGCTGCATTTGCTCTATCTGTTGCTGACTGTATTCCTTTGTTAGTAGTTTCTTCTGTTAAATATGACTGCCCTAATTGATTACCTAATGTATCTTGAACACTTGCATCTTGTACATTGGCATTAGACATGAATGCACCTTTCGTATTACCTGTACTTCTTGAACGTAGTAAACCTATGTTACGTGTCTTGTCAGCTAGTTTACTTGCTTGTCTTCTTTGTTCTGACAAATTTATTAATCTTGCCTCTAACTGTTCAGGCGATTCCACCTCTAAAGGTTGTTTATCTAACCATGCATTACGTAGCATTGTAGCCATCTGTCCTAAATATCCTGCTGCTTGTAATCCATCAATTCCTATTCCATTGCCATTTTCATCTATACTATCAGGAGATTCAGTACCAGCCTTTGTTTCTATAGTGCCATCAGGATTAACTGTAGATACATTATCACTTCCGGTAACTGTATTTGAAAAGTCTTGTTCTTTATTCTGCCAATTATATAATGGAGTTGTAGTGTTAGATGAACCTATAGAACTGCCATCAACAAAAGGAATTCCATTATAACTTGTAAATGGAGTACCACTATAATCAGTAGCAACAGCAGATGTAGAATTACTTTGTACTACTTCTTTCTTTCCTGTCCTTGGATTGGTAATTACCTTTGTAGTCTTAGGAACTGTAGTAGTTAATGTAGGACGAACACTACGAACTGATGGACCATTATTGAATTTAGACTGTATAGGTTGTCCGGGTCCTCTTGCTGGATCATTTATAATATAATCATATCCTGCACTTCCCATGTCTCCTATAGTACTAAATAAATCTCCCCATTCTGCTGCATTACCACTACCACTTATCGCACCATCAACACTTCCTGAATGAGTATGAGGTTCTCCACCACCTACATGAAATTTACCTTTACCTAATGGCAATCCTTCTGTAGTATTTCTTCCTAACATCGTATTACCTGATTTTTTTAATTCAGTACCATAAAGTTTACCATGCCATTTAAAAGTCTTTTGTCCAGATTCTCTTGCTTTCTTAAACTCTTCATTAAAAGTACCTTCTTTTTCTTTTATTCCTTTTTCTACCATTGTAGGTCGTACCACTTCAGGAACTAATGTTTTTGATTCCATCATTTTCATATTTTTTCTTTCTGGAACAATACCTTCTGGATTATATACTCCTTCTAAGAACTGAGCAGCATTACCCATATACCTCTTCTTGCCATATTCGTCATATCCTTCTTTATGGAAAGATTGTTCAGATGGTCCTTTAGTCTGTCTTTGTTTTGCTTTTAAATTATTAATATCTATCTTTAGGAATCTTGATTTTGGTCTTGATTTTAAATCATTGATATTTGCCTTGACTCTATTATCTACTTCTGGTCTTATATTATTAGGATTTGCTTTTAGGTCATTAATATCTGCCATCATCTCATTAGATTGCATTGCTTCTGACTGAGGAACCATTCCTTTAGTACCATACTTCTGTGTATATTCATACATAGCCTGTATATATTCTGCCTTATTTGCATAATCTTCTGGTATTGGTATAGGTTCTCCACCACCACCTGCATACTTCATCTTACCACCAAACTTAGCCATAGGTTGTTGTATACCTTCTTCCTGTGCTCTCATCATCTCACCCATGTCAGTAGATAGTTGTTCTAAAGCATATAGACCTACTCCATTTCTTTTATCTGCCCTGTCTGCTCCTTTAGCAAACATATCACTTTTCTTTAAAAATCTCTTTGTCATATCTAAAGTTTCTTTTGTTCCACCAAATACCATTCTTAAATTTGTATCCATCATCAGTTTTGATACATCAGCAGGTGTCTTACCAATATATTTAGAAGGGATATTATATTGTTGTGCCATCTCAGGAGTGATAACAAAAGCATTAGAATGAATAATCTTTTCGTTCATCTTCTTTGTCTCTGTCTCTCCGTTATCTACAAACTTATTTCCTAACTCTACACTATCTTGCGTTCCATCACCACCATTAAAGTTTACCATATTTTCATTATTTCCACCACCCATAGCAAAACCTCCATATAAAAATCCTTGGTTTAAACCAAAGTGTTGATTCTTTTCAATTAAATCTTGAGATGACTTATTATATTCTTCTTGTTTATTTTCAATATCATCTTGTTTCATTTGTTTTTTTTCAGAAAATCCACTATACAGTCCTTCTACTAATCCTAATCCAGCTCCTATTCCACCACCTATTAATGTTCCAGCAGGACCACCTAACATAGTTCCTACCATTGCACCTGAACTAAACCCTGAGCCCATTCCCTTAATAGCATGAGCACCTACATTAGCAGTATTTTGATTTTTATTCTCGTAAATATCTGTTCCAATACCTGTAATTAACCCTGTACCAGAAGCAATAGCATTAGTATAATTTGGATTTAAATTTCGTTGTTTATTCGCTAAGATAGCTTCTATTTCTTTATCTCCATACGATACAGAATTTACAACATCAGGATCTTCTAATCCTGCCATTACATATTTTCTCTTTCTTTTTAATAAGTATCTTTTCATATCGTTGTCTGTGTTACCACCGTATTTATTCTTAGACTTTAATTTACTTTGATTACTTTCAGGAACTTCATCTTTTCTTTTTAATTGTAACTGACCTGTACCTATATCAATACCCGGATATGACCATTTAGGCATTCCATTTAATCCATTAATAAATGATTCACTATTATCTGGTGTCTTTAAAAACTTTCCTGTAGCACCACTAAATGATGGCATGTGATAAAATCCATCAGGATTCATTTCATATTCTCCCTCATTATCTCTCCAGTTACCTCTTATATCATAAGAAGATGGAGTTTCGTAATTCTCTTTTGTTCCTGGAGTTTGATATTGTTTTGGTAATGAAGCATACCATTTTTGATACACATATTCTTCATCAGAAGTTAATACAGTTCTATTATCTTGATTTGAATCTAACTGACTTCTCTTCTTAGGACCACCTAATAAATATTTCCTTTTACTCTTTATAAGACGTGGCATTATAATGATGTTTTATTATAAGGTAAATATAACAAGGAATGAGTTATTACTCCTAATAAATAAGAAGTTATTTTATAAGATGGTTTATTATATCAGAATGAAGAAGGTGTGATATAGGCTATTATTCAATTCTTACTTGCTGCATGATAAGTTCTAAATCTTCTTTTGTTCTTATATGTCCTTCAAAAATAGGTTTCCATACTAAGCCAGTATTTTTATATTTCGTAGTTAATTCTTTTTCACTTATCCTCTTCATAAGCCTTACATATGGTAGTTTAGGTTCTGTCTTTTTTTTACCTTTACTTAACATAAAATTATTATAATCATATGGCTCAAAACATATCCAATATGTTAATCTCATATCATTTTTATTTATATCACGTATTTCTTTATTGTGTTTATTGTATGGACCTGACAACTCTATCATTACCTTACTCATTACTCTATCTCTACTGAATCCTAATGATTCTACATCTTCTCTTGTAATATATTTATCTAATTCTTTTGGTAAAAGTTCATCTGGAATAATATTAATATCATTATATTCTTCAGGTAACTTATATTCATCTTCTTTACATAAAGGATAACCCATACTTATATTTGATGTTTCAATAGGAAATTTCTTACACCATTCTTCTAATGAAACACCATCAGCAGCAGCATATAACTGTTCTATTTTTTTTCTTGACTCTTCTTCTGATATATTTAAGTTTATTGCAAGATCTTTAATGTATTCTTCATATATCTTTATTGCCTCTTCTCTTCTTCTATAGAATTCTACTTCTCCACATTCTGAATGTCCAGCCATCTCACGTAACTTATCTTCATAAGATGATTTATTTTCTGATGTTAATTCATAATCTTTATCTTCATCTTCTTTTTTCCGTTTCTCTGTATGAGATTTTTCATGACAAAGATATATCACATTAGTATTATCTGGTCTATTATGTACTACTAACTCTTCTACTATAGTCTTATATTGAGGATTCGATAATCCATCTTTTGTGACAATAATTGTACTTACTTTCTTTCCACAACAATCTTGTTGTTTTGAAATTAAATATATTCCTATTCTACGAAATTCATTTTTATTGAATCCTTGTTTAGTATCTACAATATACGCTATCATAAATTATTTGTTTTTAATTAATACTTCTTCTATGCAAATATAATAAGATATATTATATAATCAAATATAAATATTAAAAAGAAGAAGGTGTGATACTTGTAATTACATCATGTAATACCATCCTATAATCTATACCACTTTGTTGATTGGTAAAGTTGAGTTGTAAGAGTATATAGGTATCTCTCATCCTTGGTTCGTCAAGAGCACCTACTGAAGCATCTCTTTCTATATCAGTCTTCCATTGTCTCATTATCCTTTGTTCTGCTCCTACTGAGTCTATATTATTATTATTAAGAGTAATAGTTCCTGTATTCTGATAGTCATTCCATGCTCTATATGATGTAAGAGTTAAGTCATAAACATCTGTTACTATACCTGCTATCTTTTGAGTTACCTCTGTAAACCATGTAAGATTATTAAATATAGCTACTGAACCTTGTAAAGGATTAATAAGGATTACAACATATGAATTTGTAGCTGTTTTATCATACCACACTCCTCTCAATCCTTTATTATGAACAAACACTTTTCCTTTAAGACTTGAAATATATTCTTGAAACATGGAAAAATATTCTCCATTGCCAGATATCCATAAATCAGGATAACAACCATATCTATGATGAAACAATCCTGTCTTTTCACTTACTGCGAGTGTAAAACATTGTACTTGATTATCTAAAGTAGTATCATCATTATCTCTAAATGTAAATAATATTTCTTCAAAAGAAGTATCTTTTACTGCTAATACACTTCCTTGTCCGGTAAGAAAAGGATTATCATAATCATATATAGACTGTGGAGTATTATATGCTAAGAAAGAAGATAATCCATCTATATTAGTTATTTCAGATTCTATATTAAGACTACCTATAAGACATATTGAATTATTAAGAACATCATAATAATATAAACCTTTTTTCCCTACAATAACAGATTTTTGATGTTTACTTCCTGACGTGGTAGAAATATAATCATATTTATTTAATTTAATCCCAGCACCTAATGATAACGTTAAAGTTGATTGTTCTTCTACTAAAGTAATTACAGATACTCCTTTTTCCTGTATTGCAAATATTCTATCAAAACATATATTTGTTTCTGTAATAGGTCCATATTGAGTATCGACTTCGATAAAATCATTAACTAAAAATATTGACCACGAGTCAAATAATTCTCCATTATATTTTTTTTCGGATATTTTAACCATAACATCATTTCTTTCATCCGAATTAAAATCTATAGGAAGTTCGTATGAAATAAAAGTATCATTTTCTCTCGAATAGGCTGAGTTATATAAAAAGATATCTTCTACCTGAGTATAAGAAACTGCACTACCATTTAAATTTATCCATGAATACGTTCCTGCTTTTTCCTGAATAAGTACATTAGCTGCTTTTTTAAAAGTATATTCACTACTTTGTATGTTTCCGTTAATAGATGATTCTACTACTCCCATCATTGAACAAGTATAACCTTCTCCTGCGTGTGCTTCGTCCGTCCACATAGAAGACATGAATTCATATAATCCTAAAAAAGTATCTCCTCCAAATACATCTATCCATCCTGATGAAGAAAGAACTACCAAAGAATTAGTTGTTATATAAGGAGTTATATTTCTATTGTCATAACTATTACCTCCATACTGTTTAGGAAGACTTCTTCTAATATCTACATATGCTATAGCCCTGTCTTCTAAATATGCATAACTTCCAATATCTGTATAGGCATAGATAGGATTATCTAAATTTAAAATTATATGACTTCCTGCTTCTGCCCACATATTACCACCATTAGAATTATTTCCTCTATAACTTCCAGATACAGTAAAAGTATTTCCAGTTGCACTATGACTATCTTTTTTCCATGGACAATAAACAGAATCCATAATGGTTCTTTCAGATTGAGAAGCATATTGTAAGTCTGATGAATATAAACTTTTTCTACACTGTAACTCCGTAAGCACAACTGATGGACTTGTTACACCTTTTTGATAAAGTTGTTGTATCCATATTCTGTCATCATCTTTTAAAGTTATATTATTAAAGTAAGATACTTCAGGAGAATAAAATTGATAGTATGGTGAAGTATTTGTTCCTCCCCATGGATAACTACCCATTAAAAGTCTTCCTTGTGCTGTTGGAACGTCAATATGTATTAAACTATTAAAAACATGAAAATCTGAATATCCTGCAGTTTCATAAATAGAATTTAAATATCCAGAACATAAAATAGTTTTATCTAATTCTGTCCTTTTTGCTCTTACTATTTCTATTCCACATTTCTGAGAAGGAACAAAAGAATCATTAGGAACATTAGTTATATCAACCCATAATTTTAAATGTAAAATATTTACTTTAAATTCATTTTCATCTGGTAATCCATCTCCATTCCAATTATTAGTAAGAAGATAATCATATCTTAATGTTCCTGCTTCTGTTGGATATGTTGATGTAGAATTAATATCTCCACATAAAGGCATTCTAAAATCACAAACCCATTTAGTAAATCCTTTTCTTCCTTTACTATCATAAAATCTAATACCTATCCTATATACTTCTCCTCGTCTATATCCCATAAACAATTCCCTTATCATCGGACTAGCATAATTAGGATATGAATTGTTTATATAATTAACTCCATTAAGTGCATGAGATATATTATCTGGTGTAACATACCATTGTGAAGGGCCTGATAATTCAGCTTCTTTTAATTGTTTAATTCCTAATTCTAATGATAGATTTTTTCCTGATGCTCCTATAGTAACTCCATCAGACTTGTAAAAATATCTATATAAACCTCCAGCATCATTAGCATTATTATTATAAAAATTTATGCAATCAGCATCTACAGGTAAATCCCAAGGACTAATTGAAGATTCCGTGACTATACCTGATTGAAAAAAATCCCAATCTCCAACATTATTTATTCTATAATAATCACCATTTTCTTCATATACTTGTGAATAGCCAGAAGTATCATATCTATATACACGAGAATCAAAATTTCTAATATCATCATTATCCAATATCATTTCTTTGATATTTCCAGCAATAAGATAATTATTTTTAGTTGTAAGTGATTTACATGTAAATTCTCCTTTTTCTAATGCTACAAGTTCTTCAAGAGTATAGTTTCCCAATACCGTATTCCCAGTATCTATAAATTCTATTGAACCATTTGCAATAGTTCCTTCATATATTATTTCTATAATAGGAGAATCAAAATAAGTAGATTGATGAGCTGATATTATTCTTATTCTCGTAAATTCAGAATTTACATTTGTTATTTTTATCTTTACTGCTTTTCCAGTATCCACTCCAGGATCTTCACCATAATATTCTTGTGACCATGGAGTGACTATTATTTGTTCAGATGAAGTTGTTAAATGTATTAATCCTGTAGAAGGAGAAATATTACTTATACTACCATTAGGAGTATAAACTTGATAATAATACTTTATCATTCCAGATGTTCTTGATCCACCTGTTATGATTTCTACAAACCGTGGTGCTTTTAAATTGCTTACTGGAACAATATCAAATAAAGTTGATACAATAGTACTTATATTTATATTAGCATCTATATCTGCTTCTAATGTCTTTATATTAAGATAACGTAATGTATTATAATTATCTGAAAAATATACTTTTCTTAAACTGCTATTTTCATATCTTGGTACCGTAGCATTAATAGGATATTGTAATGCAAAATTTAATCTTCCTGTATTAGCATTTGAATACCATATAACTTTTGATTTTCTTACTCCTGATTCTGTATATAATTTAATTATATAATCTATTCCTGTACTTCCAGCATAATCTAAATCAGGAGTCTCGTTAACGGCAAATAAAACATTTTCTTCTCTTACTAAACAACTTCCTATAACTTTAGTGGCATCTGATATTATAATTCCTACATTAGTATAATTTACTAATTGAGTTAAAGCACTTGAAATAATATCATAAGTTAATAAGTTGCCTTTTACATTCTCTAAAGCACCAGTAGATAATCCTTCATCTGTTAATACCCTATAATCAAAGCAATCATATATTTTATTATTAGGATATAACTGTTTTGAAATATCTTGATTTAGTCCACCTAAATAACTATTCTTAACTTTCATTATAATATAGGTCTTTCTTCTGCCTGTCCTAAATAAACAAAACCATCACCATGCTGATTTATTGTAGGAACAAGTCTTAGTATTGCATTCTTAAATGATTCTGCCTGATCGAGATTCTGTAATGATGCCCTTGTATGTGCTGCACCTGTACTGAACCCACTCTCTTGTTGTATCCATTGGAACTTCTTATCATCTATAGAACCTTCAATCCATAACTTAATAGATAATTGAGAGGCTATGTAATCTACCATGGCTCTTATAAACTTCACATCATCTGGAATCATAGGATAACCTTGCTCATCTATTGGGAAAGCTGTATAACTCATCTCTACTTCACCTTCTGAAAAGTTAGTGAAGATATGACTATCGGTTAATTGATATGTATAGTCTGGATTGGAGTTAGGGTTTGGATTACGTTCACTATTATTTGTCCTATGAAAACTATCTGTAGAATATCTCATAGGTATCTTAGAACAGTATTCTCTTACCTGAATACATTTGTATATGTCACAAGGAAGATCACCTCTATAATCGACTATCTTAATCGTAGGAGTTAAAGGGTCCATTCCTGTCACCTTATTAATATAAGTATCATTTGCACCTATCAGATCCATACCGTCACCAATCCATTCAAGAATGACTGACCACTCTACTTTATCTTTAAAACCATACTTCTGAAATAGCTTTTCGATAATACGCTTATATGATACATATTTTCCGTTTAACATCTTATTCTCTATTTAATAGTTTAGTTATAGCTAAACTCATGCTTTCTTTCTTAGGTTCTTCGTTTGTTTCATCAAGATCATCTTCCTTATCTTTAGTTAATATATTCTCTTTAGAATAATATATCTTCTCTGAGCGTTCTTCTTTTTCAGAAGAAAGGTATTCTCCTGTTGTAGATACATTTCTTTTCTCTACCTTATTGATATAACCATTTTCAATCTTTACTACTTCTATGGTTGTCTTAACTCCATTTTCAGTAGAAGATTCTGTTGCTGAGAATATCGAACTTTCTATATACATATTAATCGATTTTATACATGTGCTTTACTATATCATTTAACCTTTTATTACGATAATCTTTAATATCATAAATTACAGCAGCTACCTGAGTTCCTTCAGTGTCTCCTATAGCTTTAGTTATTCTTTTCTTAAAGTTATCATTAGTAAACATATTGAAATATGGTTGGCCTGTAGGTTTTAACTTTGATCTTCCTTTGTTCCAAATAAGTTTATACTGGTACTTATTATCATAATATACTTTAGGCTTTGCTTTTATATGTTTATATGATATATTTGCACCTTTCTTCATCTTCTGTTCTACATCTGGATATAACTCTTTCCATAATTCTATACTTTCCTTCCAGTTAACCCCCATACATTTCTTAATGAATTTACCATCTTTATTAACCTCTACATTTCTTCTTGCTCCTGCAATATATATATCTCCACATCTGCCAAGATTCATTTTGTTTCCCTGTGTAATCTTTTCTCCTATATTCTCATTTAATACTTTTACAATATCAGAATATTCTTTTCTTGAAAATAGATAATAGAATAATTGACTATCTCCATTCTCATCCTTTTTACACAATAACTCTTTCTGCTTATCTGTTAATGAACGTATATAATAATTATATTGAGCATTTATGCCAGCATGTATTATGTGTGCTACTCTCATATTATTTTACTTGTGTTTGTGGATCTCCAGAAGCATCATTAGTTGTATCTGCAGGTATTGTTAACATAGTTTTAATATTTGTATCAAGAATCATTTTTTTTACTACTTCTATCATCCAATTAGACATAGGATATTCGCTATCTCCGGTATAACATGGAGTGCCATCACATCTTGTAAAATCTTTTACTGATCTTGGATCTTCAAATATACCTCTTACGTTAATCCATTTCATTCCTTTTAAAGTAAGGTTATTTGACGATGATAAATATAATCTTCCATTTCTATATGTAACAAATATAATATACTTATTAAATCTTCCATTCCCAGAAAAAATAAATTGTTCGTATGGAACAAATGTAAATGCTTTTGAAGTCTTATCAATTGTTCCTACTCTTAGTATAGCATCTTGTTGTGATAATTCGATTGGTCTTGGTAATTGTAACTTAGTCCTTTTTATCATACAACCATATTCCATATCACAACATTCTGCCACGTCTGCAGTTTCTATTTCTACACATCCTAAATCCTGAATAATATTTTCTGTAAGAGAACGTCCTTTATTATTATCTTGTCTGATAAGTAATGCTCTGGTATTATTTAACCAAAATTCATATTGTCTTTCATCTCCTATATCATCATCAGAAAGTTGCCCTCTTTTAATGTTCATGAGATCAAAAACTATCTTATCGTAAGTAGCCATTTATATAAACCTTTTTTTAATGAATAAATATATAATAATTATTCCAGACAATGTCCATACTATATATTCCCACCACCATATTTTATACTCAGTATCTCCTTTAGTCCAAATAGGAACCGCAATAGTATTAGTTATTGTTTTGGTTTTTGTATTGTAAATTATCTTATCTTTAACTTCTATACTATCGTGTAATGACCTTATCAACAACTTGTTTTTATTCAGTTCGTAAAGTAATTTTCCATTTTTAGATTGAAGCAATTCACTATTTTTAATCATTACTTGATTATTACTATCACAATAAAGAAATAACATTAAAGTCATACTATCTACTTCTTGCATTTCAGATTGAACTATTTCATAAACTGTATCAATAATAGAAACATGAGAAGTAGTATCAATAGCTTTATCGCACAAGGTCAATCGTATCTCATCAGCATGTTCAAGTATATACTTACTATGACTCTTAAGGATATCACAACCTGATAGAAGTATTACGAGTAATATAATGATGCTATATTTCATAAGAATTTATTAAGATGTAATTGAATTTAGTATAACCTGACTGTTCTGCTTGCTTTAATACTTTAGCAAAATCTGGACTCTTCTTGAAAATTTGGCAGCCGTAACTGTAGTTGTCGACTGTCACTGAATCAATACCTGATTTATGCATATTGATACCATTAATACCTGTAGTTAATGTCTTAGGTAACAAGTCATACTTGTCATCTTTATTATTATCCCTATATCCTGTACATGGATTAAGCTGAACAAATGCTTTATACTTTCCTTTATGTAGTCCAAATGTCCAAAGGTCTTTATAATAACCTGGTGCCATTATAAATGTTCCCTTAGCATTGATAGGATGATGTAATGCATATAGTCCCGGATCAGTAGAGAAAGGATAAATAGACATGGTTATATTGTTTTCTGAATCATTTGTCTTAGTACCATAGGTAATGATATACAACTCATCATCGAAAGCATTCATCTTAGAAAAGAAACGTACTCCTATAAAATTAGGATAACCCACTCGTTTATCAAGTGAGTATTCCTTTTCTTTTAAGACTGATTCTATCTGTGAATAGTTAAACATTTCTCTTCTCGTCTAACTTAGTTTCAAGTCTTTTAGTATCCTGTACGGTTAGATTAGCCGTTACAAATAACCCACCTAAGAATGTTACTATGCCTGAAAGAATAGTTGTAAAAGGTATGTTTAAAATGCCTATCAATTCAAATTCCCAATCAAATGTTGAGTTAAGTAATAAGGTTGCTGTGATAATAGTACCTATAGCACCGGACCACCATTGGATCTGAATAAATAATTTAGGACTTTTAAGTTTAATTCTAATTAAGAGTTCTCTTACTAGGTTAATAATTGGTATCATATTAATTATTATTTAAGATTAAATTACTATTTAATAAAACTACATTTGAATCTACTTTTACTAAGGTATCACATTGCAGTAAATTATCTTCTATTATAAAAGGTTTAGACATTTTTTCAGAACCTTGACGTTTAAGCCATTCTTCAAATAATCTATCTTTATCGGTTGCCTTTAATACCTTACTTAACGCTGAAAGAATTAACAAGTGTTCTTTTTTATTCATTTCTCGTTCTAGTTTATCTGCTTGTCTATCTTCATCTCTTACTTTCCACATGGTCTGATTAATATCTTCTTGATGTTTTAAAGTAAAATCAACTTGTGTTTTCACAAAATCTAATGTCGCTTTACCACTTATTTTTGTTTTTAATGAATCAACTTCATTAACCAAGTTATTTATAGTAAAAATATTTTTAACGAACGTTAACGAAGAAGGTGCAATATATATAAAAAAAGCAACGAGTAAAGCACTTGTTAAACTTATAAATATTGTTTTCCAGGTCTTTTTATTTTTTAAAAGATCCAGTAAATTTCTTTTACTATTTATAGTGTCTGTTTTTGCCATTTCATCATTCTATTTTATGTTTTGTATTTGAGTAAAGGTCATTTAATAAATTCGTATTTTTTCCTATTTACAATTCCTATAAATTCATTAAACCACTTCTGTCCCATGTGTAATTGTGCGTACATTGAATAGTGCGCTCCTGCATAAATAACCTCATCCGATGTTTCAATTACTTTGTTTAATGTCGGATTCTCTGCGGCTAATGTAGTGAATGCATTGTTAATTACTGCCATTGAATCAGGGGGAGAATTGTATGGTGCAGATAATTTAAACATGCAAAATTGCATACTGGAAGTATATGGACTTATTGCCCTAATATTAGAAATTAATGTTCTTAATTTATTCTCATATAAATAAGCATAATGCAAAACTATGTCAGATTCTCCCTGCAACCAAGCCATGCTAACAAACATAGGAACCTTTCCTTGTCCTTCAATATCTGAAATCGCATGGTTTATCTTTCGTTTTAAAGCTATCCATTGAGTGCCATTAGGGCTATTCCATCTAACAATATCTAATGAACCTATTCCATTTCTTATGACATAAACTTTTCTGCCTAAAAATTGTTGCAAATTTCTTGAAGCTGTTTGCTCTACCCCCCAATTGCCGGCATTATAATTATCGTTTGCAGGATCAGAATAAAGAACACATGTTGTATTGGTATTAACAACCATTGGAATAAAATCAATAGTATTCGTGTCAGATGTTAAATAATCACCTTCCCAATTAACAAGTATAGAGTCGCAGGTATATTTCATATACGTAGACGTATAATATAACCCCTGTCCCTTGGGTGCGAATATGCCTTCTGCATTACTTTGACCGTCAACAATAATTACCAGAACAATATTAGATGCTAATGGAATATTTGAATGACTAATAGATTGTCCGTAACAAATACTAAATGAAAATAATATTATTAATAAATACTTCATTATGGTACGTGTGTTATTGTTCCGTAGCCGTAATTATGAATCTCGTAATTTGCCATTCCGGTTTGATTTAAAGAACTATCCCATCCTATTGCAATAGTGAATACTTTAGAACTATTATTCCATGCGCTTGTCGGTGTTATTATGGCTAATGTTCCAGTTGATACGCTTTGAGCCGTAGGGCTTACTGTTATATTCGTTGTTCCAGCACCGTCCTTCACATAGCCCTGAATAAAGATTATTCCATTCTCTACCTGCGAATCTGTGCCGTCAGAAGTGATATAAGAAAAATCAATCTTCATGCTTATTGTTGTGTCTACTTTAGAACTATTAACAGTAGCCCCTACTGGAGCAAAAGTAAATAAACTTGTAGGTGTATTGTCGGAAAGTTTTTTCCCTCCTGCAATATTTACCCTTTGCGTTACGGTTCCATGTCCATCGGGGCAAGTCCATGTTTCAAATCTGCTTCCTCTGTCGGTTGTTGAAGACCAAGTACCCTCTGTTGTAAAGCATATATATGCAGACGGCGTTCCTTTATCATTTCCAGTTGTATAACTTCCTCCACCCTCAACACTTCCTAATCTTCTATTGTCTGCCATCGCAAGACCTGTATTTTGCGCTAAAATTATTCTACCTCCCACTCCTGCAATATAATTATTCGAGAATATATACCCAGTACTAGCAGAATAGTTATAAAAATACCCAGCACTTAAATTATTAAACACGTATTTATTTCCGATATTAGAACTTTGTATGCTAAATACGAAATTCCCAAGAGTATCTATGTGAAATATGTTATTAGTCTGGCTTGCTGCTGTTGGTGATTTTCCTTTTAATAATAAATCTGGCTTTCCTAATGGCGAAAAAGTCAAGCTAAAGGCAGAACTGTCAATAGATTCTGCAAAAGTAGTTGTGTTTAAATTAGAACTTTTATCACAAAATACAAACATGTCTTTTCCTAAAGAATAAGAGCCAAACACATCCAATTTACTATTCGTTGTTAAAGAATTTAATCCAATTCTTTTACCGATAAATCTACTTGAAAAAATAGAATCTAAAAAAGTTGTACCATTAGCAATATTGCCAGTAGCAGAATCTAATGGGATAATGTTAGTTACCGTATCATTACCCATAATAAAGCCCCCTGACATTGTAACCGGGTCATTAAACAATGCATTCCCTGTGAACTGAATAGGATTTACAGCACCTTCCTCGATAAGAATATAATTAGATTTTGTTCCTATTTGTGTAGAACCAAAAACACCTGATTCCGACAAAGAAATTTTAGATCCTGAAGCATTTGAAATACTATTTTTCTCCATTACGAAAGAGTTGCCTCTTACGAAAATATTGGCACTGTCTGTAGCTACACTTATTCCTGTTGTATCTGAGTTTCTTACAAAGTCGGAAAAAAGAGCATTACCTAATGTCCATGTCTGTCCCATGAACTTAGGAGTATAACTTATTTTTACCCATGATTGTCCATAAGAACTTAATCCTATTAAACAAACTGTTATTATTAATAATATTTTTTTCATTGTTTCTTTTTTAAAAATACACTGTTACTTTTACAAAGTCTATAGCCAAAGCAGGTATTATGACATTATTTAATAGATCTGTAGCATCTTCTTTTGGTGCATACATAGTATTCATTTCCCATACAGATTCGCCATCACTTGCTACTATTTGATGACTTCCTGTTATGCCATGACTTGTTCCATCATTATCATGAAGGTTATATACATTTTTTAAATCATTTAACGCTGCTACTACTGCTGTATTAGTATTTGCTACAGGAGAAGTAGTACAACTATAATCAGCCGTATTAGTACCTGCATGATAAACCCATCCTATTCCTAATTCAGCATCTGCATTATGTACTGTATATTGAGTTAATAAATCATTTGTTAAAGTATATAATGTATCCCAATCTATAGCATCTGCCGCAGTAACTACATTTACTCCATCGACACCAGATGTATGTTGTGCTGCATCTGCTATATGTAAATTATAATCTGTTTTTAATTCATTTGCTAAAGTAAATAGATTTGTCATATTAAGAGAATATACTTCTATTGTTCTCATTCTTGCATTAGCAGAATGAGTAATGGTATTATCTCCTATTGCTATTGGCTTAAATATATCTATAGCACTTACAGGAGAAGTACTCGCACCAGACAACCCACGAACTAAATCTAGTTTACCTGTTGTCATATTCATTCTATATCTATATCCTCCCATGATTATGATCCTTTCTGTAAATAACCATAAGTAAATCCTGCTCTTCCTGTCCATGCCTTATTCTTTGCAAGACAAGAATCAGCATATTGTTTGGTAGTTGTAACTACTAAACCTACTGTTGTCTCTACTATTTTTATTATAAGCCATGAAGCACTAGCTGTTGTTAATGTTCCTACACCAGAATATCCTATATAAGTAGTTACTGTTCCTGCACCGTCATCTGTTTCTTCTATGATGTCTGGTGGTTCGTTAAGATGTGAATTACGTCTTGCTATCGATCTTAACTGAGTCGTTATTTTATCTAAATCTTCTTGCATACTATATTTTTTTTAAACTATCGTTAAACAATAAATTACTGACCTATCCCATCCGGCTAAAGGTACATTTAATACGTTTAGGTTAATGTAGGTATTGCTATATATATCTACTCCAAACGAATCAGGTGTTGCTGCAGATAGGTATGTAGTTAATCCGTCACATGATGTAAGAGTAATATTATTAGCACCTATCTCTGTAGTTATATCTCCACCAATCCATATCTTATCATCATTAGTTTCATCTATAGTAGTAGTATATGTTCCGGTTCCACATGAACAACTTCCTGCAGGTATGTAAGTAATATTAGAATTAATAAAATCTAATACATAATTAACATTAAATTTTTTATTAAACCATTGCACTATACTTTGCATTTCTTCTATAGTAAGACAATTATCATTATGTAACACTTTATTTATATCATATGAAGCTAATTCAAAGTTTGATAATGTTTCAACATATTCCCATATAATAGCTAGATCTAACATTGCTTTATCAGCATTGCAATTTCCTACAACTATTTTCCCAATAGTTTGTGAAGCATACCATTGATAATGGAATAACATGTTAGAAATATAGTTATTATAACTTGTCTGTGTCATTTTTTAAGTTGGTAAATAATATATAGTAATACATCCTACAAATGCTCCTGCACTTGCATCTACCGTTGAGGTAATAGTTAAATTACCTGCTGCATCTGCAGTAAACTGACCAAAATCTAATAAGGCTCCTGAATAAGTTGCATTATCAGAATCATATTTTCCTGCTGCTCCACCATTAGCTACTTCTACTAATCCATTAGCATCTGCTCCTGCTGTTCTTATTACAGCATCTACACCTATGTCAAATGTCATAGGAGCACCATGAGGAGTCTGTACTGTTGATAATACTCTTAGCACGGTATCTCCTGTTGCGAATGCACATAGGTCATTTAGTGTTGCATCTAATAAAGCTTTTAATACTGCTCCTTCGATAATCTTTACAGCTACTACACCAGTAGTCCTTGAACTAACGACTTTCTGTCCTAAGTTATCTGGTTCTATTACACTATTTGCAATAGTAAATAATCCTGTATTATCCATGGTAAGATCACCACTTGGAGCTACAGCTGCTGCTGTTCCTCCTCCATTACCGACCCATAAATTTGCACTTGCTAATGCTGTAGTTCTAATAGCTAATTCTGTCTGCATCTCTGCTACAGTACAGAACTTTAATGCTCCAGCTGCTAATCTTCCTAAGAATCTTGAAACTGCTGCGGCCAATGCTGTAGGTGAATCTACTCCACCAGATACATTTACTAAAACAGTATTGTCCGCTTGTGCTGCTATTTTAGGTAGAGTTATATTTTGATCTAAGACCTTAATAGTAGTTACTGCATTAGTATTGAGTTGTAATGCTTCTATTGCACCGTCAGCTATCTGTCCAGTATCTATAGTCTTATTAACACATCTATCTCCTGTGATAGTAGCTGCTATTATCTTAGTTCCACCATTAATAATACTATCTTCATCAAAATCAGGAACCATATTAACTTCCCATGAAGTACCATTCCATTGAGCTGTTATATCTAAATCTTTTGCTACATATTCAGCGGGCATACTATGTCCAAGAAATGTAATTCCAAAAGCACCAAGAGTTATTCCTTTTGCTTCATAACGTATTTTTCTTATTTCTGTACGTACAGGAGTACCTGTATATACTACAGCCCAATTTGCTCCTAATACTGCTGTTCCTGATACCCTAAACGTATCTTGTATATCTGTTGCGTAAATGACACCATCAGTTCCAGATACTACATATATTTCTTTAGTAAGCATTATTGTAAATATTTTGTAATTATTATATCTTCTATTCTCGCATTAGTACCACTTGTAAATGCAATATTAGAACCCGGAGGTGTTGTTGTGTCAACATAAGTTGCAACTACAGTTATTATAATATCATTAGTAAAATCTAATAAAGCTCCTGTTATAATAGGTGTTGATACTGTATTGAATGTAATATAAGGAGCACCTACTCCATAATGAGCTTGCCATAATATTCCTTCCGAAGAATTACTTACTTTTTTAAGAAATATTTCTACATCTAAATAGGAATAACTGCTATTATAAACTTGTGCTCTTGGTAAGGTTACTGCTTCTGCTCCCAAGTTAACTACAATATCACATCCTCTATTATCAATAGTATCATAAAACCTTAACCTTGCTTTTATTTTTAAATAATCTCCATTTGTAGTTAATTTCTGAGTAGGAGTATTATCTAATGTATATGAAAATAAAGTTTCACCTGTTATTCCAACAGTTGAATTATATGAACTAATACTACTAAAAAGTATTGTCGTTCCATTTGTTCCGGAAATTCCTGTTGTTCCCTGTGGTCCGGTAGGACCAGTAGCAACTAAAATTATTGGAGAGGTAATTGAACAGTTACCTGTATATCCAGAACCACAAGCATCACATCCCATAATTAATTACAATTACAATTTTCAAAATCACACATCGTCTCTAATGTCTCATATATTGTTGCTGCTTCTGTGAGGTTATTATATGCTACAGCTACTTTAAATGCTTCAAATAGAGCTTTCATTTTAAAATAATTAATTACATAGTTTGTATCACAGTTATTACAGTCTATATAATCTTTGAGTTTTAACTTCATACTTTCTATACAACAATTAAGGGTACAGTATATATAAACATCTTTTTCCTGTTCATATAATAATGTTCCTCCTGATACGTCATAAATAGAATAGTTAATGGTATATACTCCGTCACTAAACGGACCGCCACTATAGTCTTCTGAGTTATATACTAAATCAGATTGTACTGTTGCTGCATCAAATACTGCTGATACATCATAAGACTCTGTTATACTATTATCATCTGTCATGGTAATAGTAACATAAACAGAATCACCAATAGCTATTGAAGCATCAGCCCAATTTGTTGATGTGTCAGTATACTGTAGGTTAGTACAGCTCTGTGTATCGCATACCGAAAAATCTAATGTAAATGCCATAACTGTAAATATAATAAGAAAAGGGAGAAGTTGTTCTCCCTTCCCTTAATTTTTATTAAACCAGTTGACCGTTTAAGGTAGTGTCAAGATTACCAAGTAATGTAGTTGCCATTGCTCCGGCTGCTGCCCATGCTTCTGGGATAGCTACAACGATTTCTCCTTTAGCAACAACGCTTCCTGCCATGCTTCCAGTATTATAACTGTTTTCATAGTGTAGTGTAGCGATATTGTAAAGACTTGTTGATACTGCTAAAGCACGTTTTGGAGCAGATCCTTTATCGTTATTGTATCTCTTACCTTCTGCATGCTGACAGAACCATTCGTTCCAAGCTACATATTCATATGTCCCTGAACCTTCAGTAACACTGGTAGTATAAGTTGGTCCTGTTGTAGTTCCCATATCTTCAAATTGAATTTCAAAACGAAGTTTATTATATGGTTTTGTCTCTACTGCGAACTCTCTATTCTGAGTTTCACAACGAATACCCCAGTTACCTACTGCAGCTGCTGTTCCACCACCTATTAATGCGGCTGCATCAGTTGTTCCCTGATAAGGTTGATCTAATAATACTCCTGTAGTTGCATTAGTCATTCTAGCTTTATAGAATTTTCCTGCTATATCTAAATAAATAACTGCACCTGCTGCTAATGTAATATCTGTTGCAATACTTGTTCCTAATGTAGCAGCTTTACTTCCATTATATACACTAATAGTACGACTTGCTGTATCATCCCAAATCACAGTACCAGACTCATAAGGCCATGCCATGTCTAATTTAGTCACTCCAGTTGAAGTATCTACACTTTCTACTATAAAAGCAATTCCACCTAATGATAATATCGTATCTGCACTTACACTTGCAGTTGTAAACCACGTTGCAGCATCTCCTGAATCAGGAGTGATATACTGACTTTCTTTAATAACTGTAAAAGTTAGATAATCATTAACCCAAGCATAATTTGTTACTGCACCTGAGTAAACTCTAGAGAAGATAATATCCTGATGCGCTTCACGACTGAAGTTATTTACTAAACTTGTGCAAAGTCCTTTAGCTATTTCGGCCTGTGTTGCTGTTGCATCAGAAAGATATGTTCCAAATTTAATCATAGGAGGACAACCTGCCATATCCCATTCGTGGATAGTAAGATTAACCTGATACTGATTATCATCGATTACTTCAAAAGATCCTGATGAAGTATTATATCCAATATAGGATATCTGATTTCTTCCATGTACATATGTGGTTTTCTTAGCAGTTGTTAAAGAAGCTAATGTAAAGAATGGAGTATAAAGAAGATCACTTCCATTTCTTACTCCAAATCGTACAGGAGTAGTCGTAGCTGTTAATGCAGCATTAGAGTCATAACATAACCCTGCTGAATTAACTAATGCCATTTGACCATCTGCCAGATCAGTAACACCTCTTAAATAGGTTCCCTGAGTTTTCATGGCTTGGTTTGTTGTTAGTACGAAAGTACGTACATAATTTGATTCATTCATGATTGAAAATTTATTTAATTAAATACTAATTTATTTCTGCTTTTATTTATTACATTATTGTCCATTTAATAGTAATTGTTCCTGAAGCTGTTAAATTACCTGCATTATCTGCTGCCCATGTCTCTGCTGCATTAAGATATACTGTTTTTGTACTTCCTGCTACATTAAGAGAAATGCCTGTCATTAATCCTGCTGTTACAGCAAGTAATGTTGGATCTGCGGTGCCTGCACTATCTGGCGCTGTCTGTTCGGTAATATAATCCATCTGTGTTGCTGTACCATTAAGTACTGCAAACGCTCCTGAACCCTGTACCGAACCTATACCCCATACTGGTGTCTGTGCTGTATTAGGACAAGTAAATCCTACGTTTGAATAAATATGAGATTGTACATGTACTCCTGCAGGAAATGTAAAAAGTAAATTACCTATTGACAATGCTCCGGCTCCTGGTATCGCACCTACAATAAAGTTTGTAAGAGTTAATATTGATACTACATCTTTACCATCTGTATATGTTTCTAATGTACATGTAGCATCTGCAACACCTCTTGTTCCGAAATTTGCACTTATACCTTTTAAACCTCTTGTGATATAAATATCTCTTACATTTACGGTTCCATTACCAATATCATTTGTATTATCTGTTAAAGGATTTAATGCTCCTGAAGAATTAATAATCCATCTTTCTGTTCCACCTGTTGCAAATCCAATAGCATCGGCTCCTGAACTAAACATACCAGTATTAGGATCAGAAGTAAAAGAATATGTTGGTAATGCTGCTGTTCCTGTTACAGATAAGATATTAGATGCTTTAGGGGTAATTGTAATTGGTATTGCTCCATCTGTTCCATCTGCTGCTAAAGTAGTACCTGCTAAAGTTACTGCTGCTGCTGCTACGTTAGTATCAAGGGTTGTTGCATTTACTGTAGTACTTGTAAGCGTAGTAATAGTTTTTGCAGTAGTTGTTCCTTGATCTAACATGAAATTAGCCGTTGCTGCTCCTGCATCAGGAATAGTATAGGTTCTTGCTGCTGTCTGTGAAGCATTAGTAATAGTAGTTACTGTATCACCTGCTGAGTCTGCTGAAAGAATCTGTAAAGCACCTTTTGCTGTAGTAGGAGCACTTAAAGATAAACTTGCATCTTTATTTGTTTCCCATGTAATAGCATCTTTTGCGTAAAAGTCTAATGAAGCTCCCGGAGTTATGATTACATAACGACCTAATGCAGTTACTGATTGTGCATCTATAGTATCTGAAGCATTACCTGTCCATACTCTTAAGTTGGTAGCACCACTATTTTTAATATAAATATGTCTTCCTGCAAGTGCAGTAGGTAAAGCAACACCGTCATTAGCGTTAGCACAAGTAGTTACATTATTAATTTCTTCTGTAAGTGCAGTAGCTCCTGCCATGGTCTGTGTTGTACCTGCAGTAATAGTAGTTGCATTTGAATAATTAATAATATCACTATAGGTTGCTTCTGCGTTGATAGTTAAACTATCTGTTGCTGCATCACCTAATACTAGGTTGCCATTTAATGTTGTTGTTCCAATTACTGTCAAGTCTCCTGACAATGTCATTGATGTAACTTCAAGAGCTCCGCCACCTTCAAAAAGATCATACCATAATTTATTATACTGTTCTTGGTATACAGGAATAGCATTTACGCTAGGTCTGTCGGTTGGAATAAGTTTTTTTGATTTCATTATATTTAAATTTTAATATTATTCAACTTTATTTGCCTCTACAGCTTTAATCTTATACTCTTCAGGTGCTGTAATTCCTGTTGCCATCTCTACGGCTCTCACTAAAATTTCATCATGCATAGTTTCTATCAATTCACAATTTACCTGATTTGTAGATGTAGTAGTATCTACCACTATTTTTTGAGGTATTCTTAAATATACAATTCTATATCTTAAAACATCCCATCCTGAATAGTTTATTAATTCATGTTGAATTTGACTATTGGGTAATGTATCATCATAAGAAAAATCTAATCTCCATATAAGATTTTCGTAAGGTTTTTTAAATGGATTTCTAATATTTTTATTATATTCATCATGAGTAACTGGTTTTACTCCTACTATTTTTAATTCTGACCAATTTTTTATAGAATCTAAATCGTAAAAACCTGTTTTTGGATCTGTTTCGACTTCTACTTCAGTACAATCTTCTTCATAAATTTTCATGTAACATTCTTCTTGAACTACCCATAATAAATCAGGAGGTAAATTATACATTATTCCATTTTTATGTACTGCTAATTGTGATGATGCATAATTTGTTTGATCAAGATATATGTTTCTTAATAATTTATCTAAATCTTTTCTTCTTTTTTCTGAGTTTTCAAAACCTTTACCATATTTATTTCCTAATGGATTATATATCAACTTCACTATTTCATTTTGAGATAAAGAAAACAATTCCGATAACTCCCGATCCTTGTATCCGGGAGCATCGAACTTTGTTATTTTGTTGTATAGGATGTTGAACCTATACTTCATCTCATTAGCTGTCATTATACTTTAACTGCTCTTAATTTTGATTCTACTTTTGCTTTTAGTTCCATATACTCTTCATTATTTTTTTTGTCAGAGAAATACTTCACTGTCTCTTCTATTGTTCCAATAGGATGATCACTTCCTTTTACCTGATATTTATGTTTATCTACTAACTCTAAAATACCTTGATCATAACCATTATAGATTAATGCTTTGTATTTATAGTTAGTATCTTCAACAACTTTTATAAAAGTCTTAATATCTTCATCAATGATTTTTCCTATTACATCAATAAACTTACCTGCTTTCCATGTGTGACTTGGAAAGGTGTCTTTCTTCTTTGTTGTAAAGAAGTATATAATTAAGAACTCATGCATTTTATGTTCATCTGTCTGCATAGCTCCAAATTTAGTATAAGCTTTCATTCTGTCTTTCTCAGTCAAAGCTGCGTTATCTATTACTTCGTCTTCATCTTTAAAGGCAAATCTATAGGTCTGTTTGTTCTTTACCTCAGCCCATGAAGAAGCAATGAAAGTTTCAGTGTAGGTACATAATAGTCTGTACTGAACAAACTCAATAGGATTACTTAAATCAAGATACATTCCGTTCTTATTAAGCATAACCTTTCTCTGTTTGTCAAGCCAGAAATTATCTACCTTCTTATTTACACTTAAATCTTTCACGCTATCTAAAGCAAATGCTTCCACAATCTTATCTTTCGTTTTGTCATCTACACCTTTTAGAGGATCTATGTAATGACCTGTTTTAGGTTCACGTTTTAGTTCTAACTCTATCTGTGCATTTGAAAATAAAAACTTACCATCATTGCCTTTGTCGAGCCAGCTGCTGTCTCTGATAACTGGTACGATTTGGACTTTTTTGTTACATAAACTATTCTCCATTTTAATTTCTCCTTATTATTTAATTAATACTATGCTAATTCACTTGGAATAAACTGAGCAGTCAACGTTGGATTTTTGATCATTGTACCAAAAATATCCATTGTATGCTGTGAATATCCATCAATAGGTGTAGCTGCAATACTGTTCTTTTCGCCCAATTTGAACGGATGCCTCATACCTGGGATGAATGTTCTTGATTCTGCTCCTGATTTTGGTTTTACGATACGAATATTAGGTTCTCCGTCAATAGTTCCTGAGAAGATAATATCATAACGATAAGATTCAGCAACACCACGACCTTGACTTGATAAGATTTTATTTCTTACTCTATCATCATACATTGATTCACGCTGAACACTTACTTCTACACCGTTTGGTCCAATATAGTTAAAGAACTGACCTTTGAAAGTAATCTCGTTACCGTTGTATTTAATACGGCTAGGATCAAATAAAGGAGTATATAAAGAAGCTTTGTTCTCTAATGATCTACTCCATTGGAATAATCCCCAGTCACCTGTACGAAGTAATACTTTTCTCTTGTCATCATTCATTCTTCCTGATGTCATGTCGATGATACATTCAGTCAACCAATCAACAGAGAAGTTACTATAATAAATAGAGTTTGATGTTTCCATCTGTGCACGAATACCAGCACCCTGACGAATAGCAAAGTTATTACTAGCTATGTTACGATAGATGTCATTAGCATCTTTGTTTGGACGAGCAAACATCATAGCTTTATTTCTCTGCTCTCTACGTTGTTTTTCAAATACCCAGTCAGCATACTCCATCCATGTTGAATGCTGTGACATCTTTCCTCTTTCGTCTTTAGTAACCCATTTAAATACTACAGGTTTATTAAGCATGTTACCCGGATGTGTTACCTGCATACGGATATTAGTAAATGTATTTCTGAATGAGAAAGGACTTGTGTAGTTAGGTGTTCCACCTTTATCACTTAATGTCTGTGGTACTGGACTCCATTCTTTTGAGAAACGGATATTTCCTTGTAACTCATCATAAGGAATAAATGCAGTTAAGTCACCTAAGAATAATTCGCATTCGTATTCCCAATTTCCACCTTCTGGTTTTGGTTCGGCTACGATACGAATAGGATACTGTTCTCTGTTACCAATAATAATATTAGTATCTGAGAAATAGTTTTCAGGGAATAATAGATAGAAATGCAATAAGCCTAATCCTACCTGATCTGTTGCTGAGATAGCTGATCCACCTGAAGTAAGACGAGCTTCGATTAAAGCGATATTCTTATCTTCATTACCTTGTAAATTCCATCTAAAATCTTCTTCAGATTCTAAATATTTTACTCCAAATTGATTAAGATAACCTTCAAGGTCCATCCCATAATTTGATTCATAAAGACGAGAAGTAAACTCACTTGCCATCTGGACTTCTGTAGCCCCTATAGCATGTAAGTTGTTTTCCGATGTAAACCCATTCCAATCTGATGGAAAGGTTTCCTGTAATTGATTAAATTTTACCATTGTTAATTATATTTAGCTATTTTTATTTAGTATTGCTGCCATACCAGCTTTCGCTGATGGCTTCTCTTTGTTTGTATCCTCTGTTCTTCCGCTTCCCTTCTCCGTAAACTTAGTGCTGTTTTCAAGTATCTCAGCTAATTGTTTTACTGACTTACTCTTTGCATTCTGTTCAACCTTACTTGTATCTACCTTGTCACCAAAGAATCCTAATTGAATAAAATGGTTAAGAAGCATATCGAATCTCATTGGATTTTTAGAACGTACTTCCATGGCTTTTGTGATTGGTCTTCCATCCTCAGTATAAGTCATTGGCTTTGTCATGAAGTCTTTTAATTCTTTCTTTTGTGATGGAGTAACCTTTGTGCCAGGGAATAATTCTACTACTTCATTAATAGTCTTATCTAAAGTTTCAAAATAAGTCTTTCTTGTCTCGTCTGCAGCTTTCTTGTCTTCTTTAGCTTTCGCTATCTGCTTTGTCTTTTCAGCTGTACGAGCAACTAATAGTTCCTTATGAGCATCTACTGATTCTTCATAAAGTTCTCCACTTGCCTTTAGTCTTGTTATTTCTTTCTGAATCTTTTCTTTTGTGAAATTAGTTGATTCAGATAAATGGAGACTAATAAGTTGTTCTTGTAATGATTCATCTTCTTTTAACTCATCATCAGTAACTCCTTCTAATTCCATAATCTCAGACTGTGTCTGGATAAGGTTCATTAAAGGAACATGTTCTCCGGATTGTTTTAATCCATTGAGAATATCATGTACTACTTTTGGTTGAGAATCAATGAATGATTGTACACCACCGTCAATCTGTTCTTTGTAAGCATTAACAAGAGCCTGTACTTGTTCTTCTTTAGGCAACTTGTTAAATGCTTCAATGTCTAGATTAGGAAGAATCCCCTCATCTTTTAAGGCGACAGCGTATGGAGAATAAGGAGAAATATCATCCTTATCAGATTCGGGGTTTTCATTTTCTTCCTGTCGGGCCTCTTTAGTATCTTTGTTTTTTTCAGTATCGTCTGTTTCCTCTGTAGTTTCTTTTTCTTCCTGTTGTTTCTTCTTGTGTTTCTTAGAATTATACTCTACTACAGAACCATCTTCTAATTGTACCAACTCTCCTGTTTTGAATTCTTCTTGTTTTTCTTTATCTGAATTCTCAGAGTTGTTTTGCTCCATTGCTGTAACCTGACCGTCATCTTCGATAGAGATTGTCTGCCCGACTTCTCCCATCATTGATCCTAGGTCTAAGTTGATTTTTTCTCCTGCCATACTTAGTGATATTTATTGATTATTTAACAATTATAATACGGTATATTATAACTATTGCAAAAAAACTGCAATTATTTTAACATATCGAATTCTCTTATTATGAGTAAAAGTTGTTTTATCCTAATCGGGTAATTAGATGTTGATCAAAATTAGGTTCTCCATCTATTATAATACTAACACTTCTCGGATCAGGATTACCCTTATCGTCTATAGCATGCCATCTGTTAGCTAATTCCTTTTCAGTTAAGTATACTCTATTATATGATAAAGGATCTTCAAATATGATTCTATCGTTATTCCATCCTATAGCTATTACATAATGACCATCAACATAACTTTCTTTATAATCAAAAGGTTTTTCTTCATGCCATGCCTGTAAGATTAATATAACAGGTATCTTTTTAGAGATAAGAGTTTTTAATGTTAGTATTGGTAAATCGTATTCTATTACACATTCATATCCATATTCTAAAGCTACTGCTTTCATAGCCTTAATATCTGCTCCATTATTTTTAAGGTCTTTAGATTCCTTATCAAGTAACTTCATTATGGTATCTTCTCTTTCGTCTGTACCATAATATGTAAATATTGACTGTAGTGCCGAAGCACCACATGAATAGTTAAAGCATTGCCTTAATTCCGGGAATTCTAATAGAAACTTCTTAGATAGCATTACTTCTTACTTTTAGAATCGTATTTATTTCTGTTAGCACGAGCAACCTCAACGCTCTTGTCCGCTTTGTACTTCTCTGTTTCAGATTTTATCTTAGCTATCTTCTCTTCTAAAAGAAGTTTTCTGTCTTCAGTTTCTTTCTTACTTAACTGTTCTCTTTCTCTTAAAGATAAATCTGCTAATTCTACAAAATCAGGAACACCATTACTATTAGCATCTAATTCAGTTTTTTTAGCATATATTTCTAACTCTTTAACTCTTATGGATGTCTGTGCTTCTGTGTCAATCTTATATTTCTCCAGGTCCATCTCAGCTTGTTTAATCTGCAAGGCAGTTTCTACTTTTTGCTGTTCTGCTTTTGCCTGATCTTCTTGTGCCTTTATTGCCTGATCCATCTTCTGCTGTTCTGCTGCTTCTATTTCTTTACGAATACCTGTGATAGATTGTTTAGAATAGAGACTCATTACCTGAGACAGATTAACCTTATCAGCATTAAGAGCTGTAGGAATAAGAGATTTAAGTGTTCTGAATAATTCACTATCGTCTGAACTATTGCTTATAAATAGATTATAGTTTGTTTCATAATGATCCATTCCATCTATTTCGTCAATAGCCATTACCATATCATCTAAGATATAAGGTATTTTCTTTTGTCTGTTTTTCCAGGCTACCTTAGATACTTCTAACATATTCTGCAATACCCTTACTTTAGTATTATCATGTATATTATAGTACTGTTCAGTAATAAACATAGAATTCTGTAATAGACTTTCCTGACCACCTAAAGTATTGGTAGATGTAGATTGTCCTTCACGTTCCGGACTGATACCACTTACTAAAGCTACTTGTCTTTCTATGTAATTAAGAATACCTATTGTCTGTTGGATATAATTGCCAAGGTCTATCTGTAATGTCTTTCCGGTAGTGTTAAAGTTTCCTGCCATCTGACCTTTAAACCTAGGTTTATTACTCTCAGCAAAACTATCTATAATAAGATAACCATGTGTCTGTGCATAGGTAAACCATTCGTCTAATGACCAGTGTTCTGGTTTCTTTGCAAGGTCCAACTCAGTCATTGGATTCCATTTTGAGAAAGCTATACCTAATCTTCTTTGGAATACATTATAATCGAACTTATATGGTTTAATCCTATCCATTAAAGAGACAGGCTTATTATTGTTGATATTGTATTTTGTTCCTATATATGGACTGGTCTTTAATCGTAAACTATCCATATCATATATGTTAACAGGGAATGGTTGAAGCTTAACATATATATTTTCTCCTATCTGTGTTCCTTCTCTCCATTCAGGTATCCATAATTCAGTAACCTCTTCTCCTTTTAACTTATTTGGTCTATATGTTTCAGGTACCCAATCATTCTGTTCATCATCATTCTCATCAAAGAACTTAAGTTTATATACTTTTCTATATGACTTCCACACCATTCTAGTAACTCTTACATTACCATCCATATCCCAGAACTCTCCATAGTAAGAAGGATTAGTACCATCTAAAGATAAAATATTTGTACTGTCTGGAGGATTTGGCATCTGTGATGTGAATGTTCCATAGTTCATAGAATTACTTGCACTCTTTATTGCAGATACTCCACCATCTAAATAATCAACATCATCACTTTCAAGATACTCTTTATATATATCGAGCACCATTGCAGGAGGCATATATGTAGTATGAAGTATCACATCTGAATCTTCTATTCTATTTGAGGTACCACTTCTTAATGTGGTTAACATAGTAGGATCACACTTGTCCATTACCGGTTCTCCACCTAATATGTCACAAGAGAATACTTCTGAAGCACCAATAAGAACATCATAGAATGATCGATTAAACTTAAGAGCCATCTCTTGCTCTCTCCATAGGTATCTTAATATCCTATCCCCTCTTTCTTCTCGTATGTCTTTATAAGAATAGTTATAATATTTATTTATCTTTTCAAGATTTCTTTGTGCTTCTTCTTTAGAGAAAGCATCTGCCTGAATAGTTTGCTGTACAAATTCGAATAAATCATTTTTATGCTTATCTTCTTTGATAGATGTAGCATCTCCATTGCTTACTTTAATGTGCCACTCAAATCTACGTTTGGCTTCTTCACCAGCTAACCTCTCAAATTTACTTACTTCTATAGGATAGTTCCTATGTTCACCTGGCATGGTATGGTTTTTAATGTTCATTGTATTGAACTGTTTCGCCATATCATCTTCATTTACGATACCATTCCATAAATTATAGTTTGATATCATATTAGAACGATCATTCTTAATGAGATCATTTTGGAAGTATTGTAACTGTGTTCCGTGCTTTAGATGGTCTATGTGCCAATCTTCATCTTTCTCTTTGTCACTAAGCTTTTGCTGAGGCCACGGTGTCAATACAGTAGTGTTCATATCTTATATTATAATATATCTTTCAATATTACAACATAATTTATTTAAATAATATATCTTTTTTTGTTATATAGCCTGCATTATAATAGACTATATTATTTCATCTTGCTGACGTATTCCTAAACTACGTTTCCAGAATTCATCTTGGTCTATTGCCTTTGGCTGTTTGCTTGGGTCAACGAAGATATGATAGTCCTCTTCTCTTTGTATCATTAACATTCCTAAAGCGGATATCCTGTCTGCATTTATATCTTTATTCCACATCTCTAACTCTCTCAATAACGGAACAGAACATATTTTATGTAAGTTCAATAATCCTACTCTCTCATCTTTACTATCAGGATCTTTTATCTCTACTATCTTAGTCATTAACCAGGCTAATATTCTTTCTCTGGCATACTTATTAATCTTTTCTGTAGGTGGTGTTCCTTTACCTCTTTCAAGTGTTCCCTTATCATGTATCTTATCATATAGTACGCTAGGAGTGTCTGTAAGAAGCCATGAGCAATTCATTCTATTGAAGTAGGTAAACATACCAGTACTACTATTCTCATAGTTACATCTTGCATTATAGTATATAAGAAGTCTTCTGCAGTTCTCATAAAACATCTCATCAGTTAATGGCCTGGCAGTGTATTCTGCTACTATCCTATCTGTAACTCTATTTAAAATAAAGATACTTCCTAGTGAAGTTCCATGTACATGGTTGTAAGGATCACAGCCTGAGATATTTAGTCCATAAGGTATTTCTCCATTTTGCTTAACAGGTTGTTCAAATATTATCACACATCCATCAGTATTCTTTCCATAGAAAGGATATTCCCAGATAGGATGTTTTTTTGTATTTATACTTAGTTGTACTTCTTCTTTCTCAGTTATTATTAAATCTCCTCTCCAAAAGGTATTATAATATTTATTAGGTTGTGATTCTATCTCTGCTCTTCTCTTTCTTAAGTCAGCTACTGGAAAAAGATTCCCATCTATTCTCATCATTGATTCTGATGGATAAACAGGTTCTTCTGCATATGCTCTTGCAGTATCTTCTGGTGTACTATTGTTTTCTAATGCTAAGTCTCTAAGTTCTGCTATTTGTTGTATTGCTCCTCTTATATCTGAATTTCCATCTTTGTCTATAAATCCTGCACGACACATATAAGCTGGTACGAAGAAACCTGATTCTGTTCCTAATTGATTGGGTTCCCATACATTTACTCTTGGAAGGATTTTATATTTTTTTGGATTATTAAACATATCTTCCATAGCCTCAAAATCAGATCCCTCACTACCTCCTGTACCATAGGCACACATTAAACCAAACGATCTGCTATCTTGTTTAACTGAATGTTGTGCGATTATCCATGCTCTTTTAAGTAAGGGGTTTGTTCCTCCTTCTTCAAATAGTATTAATTTAGCTACCTTACCTCTTATTTTGTCTACATCTTTATTTGTCGATACTCCAATAATGCTTGACTTATATCCTGATTCTGATATTACTCCATAACTATTCTTAAGATATGAAGACCTTCTTATCATATCTGTACTCTTTGACTGTCTTCTTTTAGCCCATCCTGTATTCTTATCTACAAAGTCCATAATATCCCATGCCTTTGATAAGATACCATCACCACCTAGTAAAAACTCTTTACTACTCGCTATAGCATAAGAGTTGCTTATAGGAATTAAGAAATAGTTACGACAAAGCATTGCACCTCCCTTGTAACTAAATCCCTTTCTACGTGCTTTAAGTACTACTCCATGAAGTCCTTTTTTTTCTGCTTCATCTAAATATAAAAAATATTCATAGTCTATATCCCACACATTAGGGAATGTGAATACTTGTCTACCTATCGCTGTATTCTCTTCATCAGCTTCAACAATTTTTATCTGGCAGAAGTTAAGATAGAAATAATAATAACCTGGAAGATATACTCCACTTGGAGTTGTGTAACCATAGACACTTCTTCTTGCTTGTTCTACCCAATATCTATAATAAGAACTATTTTTATTTTCTGATCTTGGAGACTTTGTATAAACACCAAACTTCTCAAAGTGAGCAGCCTCTGTTCTCCATTCATGAGTATTTTCTAATTTCTTAGGTTGTACTCTGTCTATATCTACAAATATCTCTTCTGATTGTGTCATGTTATTGGTTTACCATGGTGCTTCATCTTCAAAAATACCTATTTGACCACCACCTCGTATCTTTATATTTAGTTCTTTTTCATCTTTCATTACTCTATCCTGAAGACTATTTAAAGCATCTATAGTTGCTCCTAGCTCTTTTACGCTCTTTAATACTTTCGTTAAGTCAAACTTCTCTAACTTGTCTTTCTTCTCTTTAGCAGTATCGTTCTGTTTTATGGTTATCTCTTCAAAATAATACTTTACTGAGTTAACAGCCATCAGAGTCGTACCTATCAGAGATAGTGATGGAGTAAACTGTAGCTCTCTATATTTCTCTACACACTTCTCCATTAGTATATCTGGTTGATAATCTCTATCTCCAAATATATCTTCTCCTATTTGAGCATCCATATCTATCCCATACTGTGAATACTCACTCTTCCAATCAACCTTATAATAGATATAAGCTAATTCACTTAGCACTCTTTCCTTTTCTTTGCTTTGGTCTCTTTTCCACAATTCTTTGAAGATGAGTATCTGTAATAAACTTCCATTTGGATTTACGATTCCTTCTGAGAGATTTAATAAATTTGACATGCTTTGGATGTGTTCTTAATAAATTTTCTATTCTTTTATTTTCGTGTTCTACATACTTATGATACTTGACAGACTTCTCACGATTGATTCTCTTTATATATACTTTTAAGTTATTAATATAGAAGTTACATATAAAAGGAATCTTAATGTTTATATAACTACCCTGTTCGTGTAAGTTAAACTGAGACATCATAAATTCCAGGTAGTGTACTTGCTCTTCGTATATCTTATGAACAACATTTGGTTGTAATCCCAAATCCTGTGCTGTCTTGTTTATGGCAGCTAACATCTCTTCACTAATTATCATAAGTAACGTAATGTTGTTTCGTTTTTACGTATACCATTTAATTTCTTAACCATAATGTCATAATAATTTTACCATAGATTCTTAGGGCATTTACATTCTGGACATCTTACCTTTGCTTTTATTAGACACCTGCATTGTTTACACCACCCTCCTCCAAAGGCAGAGAACTTCTTGCAATCATTGTTTAAACATTTCTCCACACGCTGCTTAGCCAATGGCTCGAAGTTCTCATCTTTGAAGAGAAGATTCCAATACCCTGTCGCTATATCATTTAATATCATGTTAACTTAAACCGTAAAGTTAATACATATTCTTTTTCAGGTATGTCCATATAAAAGATAGGATGAAGAGTTCTTTGTTTTCTTTTTCCTTGTATTACACCAGCTGTTCGTAATCCACATAATAGATTATTATAATTATAGATTGAGAAATTATATTTATCCATTATAGCATTAGTGACCACATCTGAGAATATATACTTATTCTTTTCTTCCGGATGAACCTGTGGTGCCGTAGTATAATAATACATGAGTTCAGCTATTATCTTTAGCTCCCTATCTCTAAGATAGCATATCTTGCCCGACAGGATATGGCATATCTTATTGATAACAGGAGTTAATACTTTCAGATAATAATCTAAAAAATCTTTCTTCTGAACTTCTATGTCTATAGTGTTTTTCATTAGCCCACTACTGTAGCAATATCAAGACCAATTACTAATGCGTACCATTTACCATTATGCATGATAGCATTTCTCGGGTCCTTTGCCAGGTAGACATAGTCTAATGGTTTTATCTCTCCTTTTTCTAACTCTAACTTACCAACACCTATTACTACTCCCTGAGCAGGATTTTCATCCCAATAGAGTTCTTTCTTATTATCCTGAGAGTTTTCTCCTGAAGGTAATATGATTCCTGCTTTTGTCTTTTCTCTGGGTTTAATCTCTACTGTCTCTACAAGTATCCATTGACCTATTACCTTTAGTTTAGTAGGGGATTGTAGTTCTCTGGCTATGATATCTGTTACCTTTTGAGTAGTAGTCTTGTCTTTCTTTATATTATTAGATTGGACTTTTAATATAACTGAGTCATCTTGTTTCTTAGCCATATATTATTTCCCTTCTTTTAATTCTGGTTCTGCCTTATTCTTAGAAACTTTCATTGTAGGTTTTTTAGGTTCTTCTTTTACCTTCTGCAGTTCTGCATATAACTTATCATCATTCTCTGTAGATAGCTTATTCTTTATAAGATATAATAAGATATCCTCTTCTTCAACCTTCACTGATCTTAATGCAAAGATTGAGCTATCACGTTTAGCACTATTCATTATACTATCCTGACCAAATACTTTCTCTTCCAGTTCACGAATATCTACTAAGCAATGTAGATAGTCTCTACGTTTATGCATTGCATCCATTTGTTCTTTCTCTCTTTGAATAGTTTGTTTACGCATATTCTCCTGATGTTGAATCTGTGCTTTAGTTAAAGGCACCTGTTTGGTTACTTGTTCTTGATTTTCCATACGCTTTTAATTTAAATTATTTTTTAAGTTCAAAATTATTGTGAATACATCTATTACAATCATGCATATTCGGAGTATTGTCTTTCTCTATCATGTCTGATATTGTCAATGAGCCTTTCTTATATAACCCATACTCCTTCTCAGTAATAATAGAAACGACCTTAACATCCCTGTTTTCTTTATTGTCTACTTTTGAATTTACAATACCAACATCAACCTGTGTTCTTACTACGTCTGAGTCGTGCTTAACATTCTCTTTACTTAGGATATCTTTTATTTCTTTTATAGCAGTACCATTGTTGCTTGATACTTTTTCGAACTTTCTAATAAAGATGTCTGATCGTGTTTCTACTATTGCATATTTCATATTAATAAATTAAGTGTTCGTTATAATAAATACAAATATATAATGAAACATATTATAATGCAAATAAAATTTATGTTAAATTATTTGGAAAAACGATATTAATGGTTGTATATTTGCAATACGTTCATTTGCATTATATCATCTGTTGAGGTAGCAATAGATAAAGAAAATATCAAGGAGATAGAAATATCTTCCTGTAAAAAGCCTTTGTGTTTATAGCTACCTCTATATTCGCAGAGGTTTTTTGCATTTAGACTAAGTTCAATAATAGCTACTTTAAAAGGCAATAGTAGGATAAAATAAATAATCGTCTATACCTCTATAAATAAGAATGACGATGTACTGTGTAGCCGTGAGGTTAAAGGTCCAGCTCTGTTCTAACCTAACAACTGGCGACTGATGAGATAAAGATATAGTTAGATAACCTCAGTGACCTAAATATAAATAAACGTTCTTTCTATTAGTAAATAAAGTTAGCTGTGTTGTTTTGGTTTCGTCACCTTCGTTCCTCTTTTAACAACCCAGCCTTTTATAATACGAAAGTCTATCAGGGGGGAATTGCTACAATACGGTACGGTCTGCAAGTAACAACAGTTTACTTATAGAAAATATCTTATCAGGGTAAAAGAGGTTCTATTGAATAAAACGAAAATAAGTAGTAAAAATAAATGTTAAATTTGATGAATAGATTTGGAGAAAGAGAATTATTTTTATATATTTGTGCATATAAATTAATATTTAGATACGGAATATGAAAAATAAGAATGAAAATGTAAATGTAGAGATGGTTGGAGATGGACCAGTGAATATTAAATTCACGCAATACATCTTAGGAATGTTTAGGTTTGGCAGACAGATAGTCGTTTCCCCTAAAGCTAATGCATTCTTTAATAAGGTAGGATATAGTGTAAAGTATTATGTCGATTCAGTAAGTGTGACTATAGGAATAGGTAAAGACCATACTGCAGAACTGACAATGACTAAAGAAGCTTGGAATGCTTTAAAGGCAGGAGATGAAGTTCATATCAGTACAACGCAAGAATTCAAAAAGAAATTTAAGTTATAATAACTATGGAAGATGAAACTATTTATTCAGTAGTAAAGAGAGATGATGGTACTGGAGTATTGTCATTCAAATGTGAACTATGTGATGGTTATCAAAGTTTCAATATAGAATATTTTCCTAAGACCAATTTGCTTGTATGCGATCAATGTAAGGAGGATTTAAGAGCATTGATAATGTTTAGAAGAAAAGTTAAAGCAGATTTAGATAAATTAGATAAGCAAGAAACAATAAATAAATAGTCTTATGAAAAAGTCACCAGAAGGATATATTTATCCAGAGATACATATTTTTGAAAATGAAATAGGGATATCCTTAAGTACAACTCTTAGGAAAAAACATAGAGGTAAATGGTATAAAATATCTATTACAACAGGATATTTTTTTGATCATATAGACATGGATACAAAAGAAATCAAATGTGAATTATTACAAAAAATACATTGTATGGCATATAATGCAATGATATTAGGTAAGGTGCAAATAAAAGCAGTTGATGAATTTTGCAATATTGTATTTCCTTTAGATACTAATCAAGAGTCAGAAGAAAGTAGATTACGTAAAACACAACCTAAATAACCATATGGAAGAATTACAATTAACCATAACGTATCCACAAGATTGGAGTAACCTAAATGACAATAACTATTTCTATAATATAGAATCTAATCTTGGATTAAAGACAATAATGAATATAATAAACCAAAACGATAATAAGATTTAGGAGTCAATTAAAGAAATCAGATACTATTTATAATATTACTCACGAAGTCTTTCATGCCACTACCTTTATATTAGAAAGAATAGGAATGACATTAGACTTAGATACTAGTGATGAAGCATATGCTTATCTAATGTCTTATCTTGCAAAAGAAATCGCTAAAAAAATGAAATTATAATATGAATAAAGAATATAAAAAAGTACTAAAACAAGTGTATATTGATAACTGCCCATCATTTAACCTTAACATGGACAAATTCTTAGACAACAACCCAGAAGTAAAGATACTTCATACTATCGTTCATCAACCATATCATGTAACTATTATCTATCAAGAACTAAAAGAAATATAATAGAGGAGTTATTAAATACTAAACCTACCTTAAATAAGTAGGTTTTTTTATACCCCCATTCAAACCCCAGGGCGTAGCCCCCGACCATAAAAACCTACCTACCGGCAGGCAAGCATACCCCCACTATACCACCCACTCAATAAACACCCCCCCCATACATCATATTACATACATACTAATAGCAAGATACAATACATAATAAATCACCCCCTAAAATACAAACCAATATTTTTTTACCGTGATGGTGAGAGTCTTAACCCATCCTACACACTACCCCGTCAGACCTTGTTCCACAAGGTGTACCACTGGTTAACTTTGGGAATATATTTTAAACCTATTTATTAATTCTTAAATTTATGTATTATGGCAAAAATTAAATTAAATGCTAATGGTTTGAGTGCTGATACCTTAATCAGCCATGTTCAGCGTAATGTAGAGTCTGCAAGTAGATTGCTCTTAGGTGAGTTGTCAGAAGCTCGTGAAAGATGTTTGGCAGGTAAAGAGGCTCAGAGAGTTAAACTTACTGTTAATGAAATTTACTACAAAGCTACATTCAGAACCATGCAGCAAGTTCCACGACCTGAAGTAAAGAGCGTAACAGAAAAAGAGGGTTACAGTGTACATTTTGGTGTTATTGGTAAAGATATTGACGACCAGCAACACACTGCTATTCGTATTACCTCAGACAAAGTAAAAACCTTTTACACTGAATTATTAAAAGGTAGTATTGAGTTAGTATGCGAATTTCAATTTAAACAATGGCAAGGGACTGATTGTGCAGTTTTAACATTTATAGACTTCGAATAAACTATTAAAAGGTATACCTATTATATATAGGTGTACTTTTTTTTGTTTCTTTTAGTATATGAAGCATGGATTAGTAAATATCTCTGTAATGTGCTGATATTCTTTTAATGATTATCAATAACTTACAAAAACATTATAATGCTGATTATCAATACTAAAGTCTAATTTATCCCCGAGTGAAGACAGCTGTAAATATTTAAGCCTTATTTGGACATATAATCGATCAAACAAGATACTATTCTGCTCTATCAGATTAGACTTAATATCACATTGTAATAGCTATGATATACAGTTATTTATGTTTAGTATATGAAGCATGAGATGATGAGGGAGTACTAAACAGGGGAAAGATAAAACTAATCTCTATACTATTCTCTTATGATGGTTATTCTTATTTAGTAATATAGTTAGTAGATTAGTATTTATGGGTGGAGTATATAAATATGTTGCGTTAATGGTTGGGCTATTGTACTTGATAATCTTATAAACTATGAAGAATAAATATAAAGTTAAGTCTAATGATCTAAGAAAGCATGAGATTAGTACTGGTAGGATAGTATGTATGGTTGTTGGATGTGATTGTTCAGCTATTCATGTATTCAAATCAAAGGCTGGTATTACTTATGGTTATTGTGATAAACATTTTAGTAATTAAATATAAGGAGGATTATAAATGAGAACATTATTTATCAGCTATATGCATATTAAGACATATAAATGGTATACTTGGTTTTTACCTATATATCGTAAAGTTCCTAACTTTGGATTTCAGGTAATAACTATTAGTGGTAATAGTGTAGGAGATACAGATGAAAAAAGAAAAGAATTCTTTGATAATGTATTAAAAGGTATTAGAGAGACTGTACCATTTCTTAAAGATGAATATATCTCTATTATATCTATTAATATACTTGACTAATTAACTCAGGATAGTCTGGAAAGCAAATGACTATTGGAATTATAAATAACGAAAGACAGGGAATGATATCTTCCACCTGGTAAATGCTCTGAGCAAAAGAGGTTCGAATCCTTACTGTCTTCGAATTATACGCCATATAATTTCAAGTTTCACTTAGCTCAGTTGGTTAGAGCAGTATGGGTAATAGTTCTGCAATGAAAGACTTGCATGATGACGTTATACGTAAAGGTCACAGGTTCGAAGCCTGTAGTGAAACCAAAACTTATCTGCCGTTAGGTAGATGTATTATTAATTGTTAAACTAAATATTAAACTAACATGGAAAAGAATAGTAAAAGAATAGTAGTTGTTGATGATCCAACTTTGGTAGATATAAATAATATTATGTCACCGGAACCATATCTTATTCATTCTAATGAACTAGAGAATTCAAGACTACAGAAAGAACTTAATAGCTTTAGATATAGAAATAGACCATCTGTAGTATTATCTCCTGTTAGAACAGAGATAAAACAACAAAGAAACAATAAATGCTTATGTGGATCAGGAAAGAAATATAAACATTGTTGTCTTTAATAATATAAAGGAAGATGTAGTGTAAGTAGGCATGAGAAGTAATCGCTGAGGTAGTATGCAACTATATAGAAGTAATTACAGTATTTCTGTTATTATATTTACATCTTTCTTTTTAATATAACTAACTATGAAAGTAATATTTCTTGATATTGACGGAGTAATGAATTCTGAGCTGTTTTACCTTGCAAGGTATAGGAAGAGATGGCTACATTACAATACATATAAATGGTGGCTTAAATCAAAGATTAAGTGGATATTTAATGGGTTTAAATACAAATCTGTTTCATTGCTTAATCATAAATCACCAAAAGACCTGTTTAGTTATAATTATACTTATAAGCGATTAAAAGAAGAAACTGATTCTGTTAAATGGGAATGGTTGAATAGATTATGTATTGATACACAAGCTAAGATTTGTATTTCATCTGTATGGAAAAATCATTTTAAAGATACTAATGATTGGGATAAATGGTTCAATGCTATTGGTTTTCCAAGGAACACTTATGTTGGAATCACTAATACACGTAGAACATTAAGAGGAACAGAAATACAAGACTTTCTTAATAAATATGACAATATTGACAACTATGTAATTATTGATGACGATTCAGATATGTTACCTGAACAAAAAGAACATTTCTTTCAAACAGATCCATATGTAGGATTAACACCAAATACTTGTTATCGTATTAAAAACTATTTAAATAATTCTAATTTTAACATTCACAATCATTCCTAATTATTGATAAATTTGGAATGTTTAGTAATATAAGGCTCTTCAAACTGAATTATATGATAATGATAACCATTGTACATGGGATAGAAACTTGGCATAGAGAATATGCTTTATCATAGCTACGCCAGAGTAGCGTTATCTATTGTGTAAGATGCAAGGCTAGACTCTAGAGTTAAAGCCACGTTAGGAAACCCTAATATACAGCATATCCATCTGGCAAGGATAATGAAGAGTCTTTTTATAAAGCAATTGCTCATATTATAATGTTTGGTCTTTATGAGCAGTTGTTTTTTAACTTTGAAATTAATTAAATACTAATATAAATCAATCAATTATGAAAACATTTGTAATTACAAAAGAACATCTTGATGCTAATAATAATTATATTGGCAAAGAAGATTTAACTAATTTTGATGGTAATATCGAAGTTGAATCAAATTTAGGTTATGTTAAAAATATATCATTTAAAGCTAAAGGATATATTTTAGCCAAAGTTGGTAGTGGAATCAAAGTTGGTAGTGGAATCGAAGCTGGTTGGGGAATCGAAGCTGGTTGGGGAATCGAAGCTGGTTGGGGAATCGAAGCTGGTTGGGGAATCAAAGTTGGTAGTGGAATCGAAGCTGGTTGGGGAATCGAAGCTGGTTGGGGAATCGAAGCTGGTTGGGGAATCGAAGCTGGTTGGGGAATCGAAGCTGGTTGGGGAATCAAAGTTGGTAGTGGAATCGTTTGTGGATTATCTATAACTTGTAAATTTATACTTTCTGTAAATTTTAATATTTTTGCAGGTACTTGTTGGTGGAAACAATTAAGTAATGATAGTGAAAAAACTATTACTTGTGGTAAATTAGAATCAGGAACTATAGCTTATGGTATTCTAGTTGAAACAGGATTACCATATGATAATAATAATTCTAAAAAACAAGAATTATTATTAAAAGCAGAAGAGTTAATACAAAAATCTAATGAGTTAAAAGAATCTGCAAATAACTTATAATAACTATTAAAGGAAAGACAATATCAATGTAGTTGACAATTTATATTGCAATGTAGCAGAGTGAATCTTTCTTTTTAACTTTAAATCAAATCAATTAATATAAACCTTAAAAATGAATGTCCTATGACAAATTTTAAAAGAGTAAAACTTGTTATGCTGCCAAGTAATGAAAAAGCAGAAAATTGTCTTGTTATCCTTAGTAATGGTAAGTTAGCTTATCATAAGGGATATATAACTCAAGAGTATTTACATAATGTGCATTCTAGTAGTCATCATCTTTATTTTTTAAGTGAGAACAAACCACAATTTAACGATTGGTATTTTAGCGAACGTCATCAAAAACCTATTCAGATATTAGATATTGGTGGAATACAAATAATAGGTAGGAATAGTAAAAAGATAATAGCTACTACAGATACCTCATTAGGTCTTCCTACACCTTCTAAAGAGTTTATTGATGTATTTATATCAGAATATAATAAAGGCTCTGTAATCGAATTTGTAATGGTAGAATATGAAACTAATGGTAATTGGGAATCAGAAAAAAGCAGTGGATATGCAGGAAGAAGATGTGTTAATTGTGATACATGGAATTATATTGAAGCAAAGTATGAATGTGCTTGTGGAATGTCACCTAAAACAGATAAAGCAAACAATATCACTATTCGCAAAATTAAAGATTCATGGAATAAAGAAGAAGTAATAGTATTAATACATTTAATTTCTGGTACTATGTATAAAGAAAAAGTAATATATTCTCCTGAACGTGTTAATCAATGGATATCTAACAATCTTTAAATCAATAAAAACAATATAATATGAAACAACAAAAAACTGATATCGTCAAATTAGAATCATTAACTCCAGAACAAGAGGCTTTAATTCCTATCATTAGAAATGAATGGTTAAATCTTTTTTATAAAGATCAAGAAATAGATAAAGTAAAAGCAAAAGAAGGAATTGAATGGTTATATTCTTTTTGTAAAAAAGATAAGCCAAAAGTATTTTTTATGGATTCTCCATTAGGCTGTCAGATATTAGCTAGCATCGGGGCTAACATCAGGGATAACATCGGGGCTAACATCGGGACTAACATCAGGGATAACATCTGGGCTAACATCAGGGATAACATCTGGGCTAACATCAGGGATAACATCAGGGATAACATCAGGGATAACATCAGGGATAACATCAGGGATAACATCAGGGATAACATCAGGGATAACATCAGGGATAACATCAGGGATAACATC
>Ga0209518_1000148_pt1 | contig 94056 bp, 159 predicted proteins | sample RifGroB1_FD_183993 | JGI IMG/M metagenome (GOLD analysis project Ga0209518, IMG submission 183993) | Groundwater microbial communities from Rifle, Colorado, USA - Groundwater B1 (SPAdes) (version 2) | ecosystem: Environmental > Aquatic > Deep subsurface > Groundwater | place: Rifle, Colorado... | reverse complement strand
TGATTGTGGGCAAATACTTTCATTTGAATACTCCATACTATTAATATAACACTTCCAAGATCATAGGTAAAGAAGTAAATTATCACCAAAATGGTGCAGTTGCCTATTGTTTTTGCATCAAAATGGTGATATAATAGCACAAGGCTCTTGGTTTAGGCTGGGAGCTTTTTTATGAGAACTACAATTTCCATTCCAGATACGTTTTATAGCAAGATTAAAGAGAGAATGGAAAGTCTCGGCTTTACCAGTGTAAATGACTTTATCTTAGACTTACTTCGCCACCAAAATGATGAGGAGATGGACATTAAAAAGTTAAATCCTACCTCAGAATAACTGCCTATTGCTATTATTATATAATTGTGTTAATATGTAATTATGTATAAAACCATAAATATAGATGCAGGTCTTCACAAAAAATTAAAATTATATGGTGCAGAAAGAGGTTTAAGTATTACCGAGCTAGTAAAAGATGCTGTTAGTATTTATTTAGATCCTTATACTACAGAGGTTGTTGAAAGCAAAATAAAGGAAAAAATACCAAAAGGCAAATCTATTAAGGAATTCAAGGACAGATTGCCTACGCCTAAAATTTTGGCAGATGAATTCCCTGCTTCACAGCCAAATTATAAAGAAGAAATTAATCCTTCAGCCCTTCCCAGTGAGCCTCAGGATGAATTAAGTAAATTAAAAGAAAAGTATCCCAATATAAAGCTGTTTGGTAAAACCAGGACTTGTCCCTTTTGTAGTGAACAAATCCCCATAGAGCTGGCCCAGAAGCATTATGAAGACAAACACGAGGGATCTTAAGTATGAAGTTAATCTATATTCTACGCATTATAAAATATCTTCCGCAATTTCTTTTAATAGGAATAGTACTTATTATTGCAGGGATTGGAATAGGAATTGGTTATTTACTTAAGGGGAAATAATGTATGATGAGAAGAAAGACATTCTTGCACATTGCAGGAAATGTAATAAAATTATGATAGTTAAGGATTATAAAATTGAGACCTCTTCGGATATTTATGTAAAAAGCTTAGGATATAAGGCTAGTGGGAGGATTTGGTGTTTAATGTGTTTTTATAAAAAAACAAATTATGTTTAAATGTAAATTTTGTGACTGTGAAGTATTTACTAAAAATGCTAAAAGCGAGGGCAAAAGAAGTGATCAGCCCAATCTTTGTAAGGGTTGTAGGTTTGGAATAGATGGGCATAAGAAAATGAAAAAGCCAAAACCATATGGGGATGTTTAATTGGATTAAGGGTAAACATAAAACTCCCTGCTGTGAGAACTTGCAGTCAGGCTGGCAATCAAAAGATATTAAGGTGGGAAAATATTGGATTGATAATTATTTGGAAAAAGTGGACATAGAAGACATATCGGAAGGCTCTATACATAATATTTGTAAAAAGTGTAACAAGTTTGTGGAAGTTAAAATAAGAGGAGGAAAAATATATGTCAGCTAATAATTTTTTAGCAATTAAGGAATACAAGAATACTCAGTTTAGGCTTAGGATGAAGGATGCCGATACAGGGGCTGTTCTTGATGATTATGGAGTCTTTCCGACTCTTAAAAAAGCGATTCAGAGGGCTAATGAAGTTCAGGGAGAAGAAATAGTCGAGTATGGATTATATTGTGATATAGTATCAGAGAAATAATATGTCTAAAGGAATTTATAAAAGAACTTCCAGTATGCAAACTGGAAAATATATAAGAACAGAAGAAACTAAAAAAAGAATGAGTGAAGCATTAACAGGGAGAATATTTCCTATGCTTGGTAAGAAACATTCCCAAGAAACTAAAAGAAAAATTGGATTAGCTAATAAAGGTAAGACTTCTTGGTGTAAGGGTAAGAAAAGACTGCCTTTTTCTGAAGAGTGGATAAAACATATGAGTGAGTCTGGTAAAAAAAGACATATTTCTAAAGAACATTTAGCTAAATTACGGGAAGGTGCAATTAGAGCTGGCAATAAACCACCTTTACATATAGGAAAAGATCATTGGAATTGGAAGGGTGGTGTAACAAAATTACAAGATGTTATTAGAAAGGGAATAAAATATAAAAATTTAATGGCGTTCATTAAAGCTAGAGACAATTTTATTTGTCAGTTGTGTAAAAAGAGAGGTGGAGAATTACATACTGATCATTTTCCTATTCCATTTCATCAAATAATAAAGGACTATAATATTAGATCTATGGAAGATGCTTTAAATTGTCCATTGATGTGGGATGAAAATAATTTAAGAACATTATGTGTGGAATGTCATAGACAAACATATACTTATAGCTATAAAGCAGGATATACAATAGATCTATTACAAGGTTAAATGAAGAAGAATAAGCCCCGATTAAATCGGGGTAAAGATATTAGTGAGGATATAATTTTTAGATGTGAAGCGGGATGGTGTGAATTTTTTACTATTGCTGTTTGGGACTGGTGTTCTGCAAAGCAGAATGGAGAACCATTGGAATATTCTTTGTCTATTATAGCCGAGCCGATAGGAATAATAGATAGAATTAGAAAAGCTTTTGAACTTATTATTAAAGGAAGAGTTTACGATAGAGAGATTATTCTTTCGAAAGAAAAGATAAATGAACTTCGAAGAATATTGAATAAAAGGTAATGATTATTTTTAACAGAAAGTTTGCAATGGGAAATAAGTGGACATTTCAGATATGGCCTATTACTAAATTACTAACAAAATATGTAGGAGATGGTAAGGGCTGGATTGACCCTTATGCAGGTAAAAGTAAATGGGCTGAAATTACAAATGACCACAATCCCGAAGCTGATACTCAATTCCATTTAGATGCTCTTGATTTTGCTAAGCAATTAAAAGGAAAATACAACGGAGTTCTCTTTGATCCTCCTTATTCTTACCGACAAGTTTCCGAGCATTACAAAGTAGTTGGCAAAAAGGCAACTCAGCTTGATACTTCTACAAATTTCTATAACAGAGTCTTAAATCCATTAGCAGATAAAATCAAACAAGGTGGTATAGCGATAAGTTTCGGCTGGAACTCTACGGGCTTTGGAAAGGCTAGAGGATTTAAAATAGTAGAGATTCTGCTAGTAAATCATGGAGGACATCATAACGATACGATATGTACAGTAGAAGAAAAAGTGCAAGAAAAGTTGTTTTAAAAATAACTCTTGCCAAATACCATACGATATTTGACTCTTGCTTTTTTATTTAAGATATGTTATAATACACACACTAGTTCGGTTACACTCACTATAAATATGAATAAACTTTACACATTAAATCTCGTAACCCTTATTATCTCAGCAATTGTTTTATTTGTAGTTGGTATGTGGATTGGGGTTTTTAATACTCCTAAAGAGAATATACAAGAGAAGCAAACAAATCTTAAAACAATTTCTAATCTTTCCGAACAGCTAAGGAATTGCCAAAGCGTAATTGAAATAGACAGACAGGCTCTGCTTCTCTCTGCAGAACTTACTGCAATTTCTGGAAAAGCGTTTACTGCATTATCAGAGGAAGACATCCCCACAATAGAGAAAGCTACCGATGACATAAATACCATATCTGATAAACTGGTAATACTTAAAGATGAAGTAACACCTTTGGCTGAAAAATGCTATAAGGAATAAGTTGGTAGGCAATTTATATGAAACAATCACTATTAAAACAAAAAATTGATTGGTTAAAACAACTTGGATTGGATGTTTATCAATCACCATCTTATATATCTGGTAAATTAAAGGCTAGAGATTTTGGAGTTTTTGTAGATAATATGATTGATTATTTAGAAAAACATTTTCATAAAAGATTTTATTAGGAGAATTTTTAACTATGGCTCATTATAAATGTCCGATCGCAACTTGTAATGTAAATTTTGAAGGCAGTGTCTGGGATATTATTCCCCAGGCCGTATCGCATGGAGATGGAAGTCATAAGATGAACCTTTCAGATAGTGATATTCAAAAGATTATTGAGTTAGAGGCAAGAGGGGAGAGTGCGGATGAGTTCTTACCCAAAGTTGAAGTAGAGAAACCAAAACTTCCAGAGCCTGAACCTATTGTGGGATATAAAGCAACTCAACAGCATAATTGGTGGAAGAGGTGATGAAAGTGGCAGATAAATCACAAAGAGGTAATAAAGAAAAGAAAAAGAAGAAAAAGAAGAAATAATAGATTCGACACATTCAACGAGCTCAGTGTAAACAAACTCACTATAAATTTATGGAAAATACACAGTCGATTGAGGCGGAACAGGTTGCAAAATTTAAGATTGTTTGTTTAAAATGTGACAAGGAAGACAAAAAACACGATACACTTCTATATGTGCAATGGGAGAAGCGTTATTATATGATTACCTGCCATAATTGCGGGCAGATGGAAGCATGGGATGAGTTTGCTAAAAAGATAGATGTTAATGATAAGGAGGAAAAGTCCTTCGACTCAGCTCAGGATAAACAAGATGAAAAGGAAAACAAAAAAACAGAGGTCAATTAGGCAGGAAATTTTGAAAAAATTACAATTAGTTTCCTGGAAAGAAATTAAAACGGGTTCATTAAACTTGCAGTATAGTAAGTTGAGACAGTTGTTTATTAGTCTTATTCAGCTGGAAAAACAAAAATTTCTGTCTGCTTCTATACAGCATGAGCCGGAACCAAAACCTGAAATAAAGTTGGATTCTATATCAGTTGAGGAAAAGGAAAAGAAAATTTTATCCCAGGCAGTTCTGATTATGAAGAGAATCTATTTTGATCCCGATGTAAATGAAGTTTTTGAGAAAGATATGGATTCGACCCATTCGGCAAGCTCAGGGCAAGCAAGCTCACCACAAGTGAAAAACCCCATAAAGGATATCCAAAAGACTGATGACTTTCTGGAATTTATAATGACAATAATCCGAAAATGAAAAGACAAAATTTAGTTCAATGTTATATAAAAAGTGAGGGAAAGATGATTTGGTTTTCTCAACATTTGTGGAATAAATGGAATGTATTAATTCCATCATGGCTATATCAATATAGGGAATGTTCAAGATGTGGTTATACTCAAACGAAGGAACTAGTGGATGATTCAGGACGATTTGTGAAGAATGAAAGATAAAATAAGAAGATATTTAGAAGAAGCTACAGAAACTCTCAATGAATCTTTTTTAGATATAAGCGGTTCGAAGAGCCAAAAAATTATTGAAATAGCAAAAATGATACAACTTGAAGATATTACGGATAGAGCTTATAAAATGCATAAAGAACATGAATCAGAAGATAAAAACGGTGAAAAATAAGATATGTGTTATTTGCAAACGAAAAGAACAAAAAGAATGGGTAGAAGTATCACCAGGACATAAGAAGCTGGTTTATTTTTGCTGTGAGGAACTGAAAGTAAAAGATTCAGGAAATATTATTTTACACAGATTCAGGGATCCAGTAGCTTTTGGCTATGACAAAAAGACTGGAAGACTTTTGGCAATAGACAAGAAGGGAAGAACTTTTGACCCAAGTGATACAAGATATGATTTGGATAAAGACAGATATGGGTGGAAGGCAACCGGAAAGATACCTAAGAAGAAAAAATATTTTATATGAAACCATGTCAAACATGGTGAAGGGGGTGAAGTTATATGGATGAGGATAAAAAAGAAGAAACGACAGAGACGCCACAAGTAGAAACTTCAGTAGAGGGAGAATCTACTGGGGAGACTACAGAAGCACCGCAGGCTTAGTGTGTTTTGTTGTCTGGTGAAGCTTTTTACTGGACAACAAAAACCATTAAGGAAGATATGGGACTTGGAACTTTAAGAAATAATCCTTGTAATTGCGGTTCGGGGAAAAAATTCAAAAGGTGTTGCTTGGGTAAACCAGCAGATCAGATTAGATATAAGCATGTACATGATTATAATGATCCTAATGCTTTATGCTTGACCTGTAGAGAGATTGCTCAGAAATTGGCTGTTAAGTCAGTCATGCCTGTAGAAGAAATAACAGCAGAATTATGACCCGTTCGGCAGGCTCAGGGTTATATTGAGGTATTCGAAGTATGAAATTTTTACATTACAACAAAATAGATAAGACCCGATACTTAGCCGAATGGAAAGATGGATATGTTCTTTTCTCAAACGATTGGGAGCAACTTCGTTATAAAAGATTCAATTGGATTACATTTGTTTTAGTTGAATTTGAAATTGAGCGTGAATTGGGAGATGGGCTTATAATTAAATTGGGACTGATGGGATTTAGGTTAATGTTTTACTGGCTTTGGAAAGAAAGTAAAGTACTGAAAGATATGATAAAAGATTCTAAAAGGATTAAAAAAGGCTTGAAAGAAGGAAAAAGTTATAAAGAATTGGGACTTAAAAAGTTAAATATTTAATATGGCAACAGGTTTAAATTTTACAAACATTCAAAGACAGGAAGGTAATTGGCAGATTGTAGTAAATCCCAGACCTGGCAGTTTCGAAATAGAGGTTTGGCTAATAAGTGTCGAAAGCGGGAAAGCCAAGGTTGCTAATATTAATAAAGATGGTTATTTAGAATTAAAGGAAGTTAAGGATGGAATGCCAGCCGAGGATAATATTCCCTTTATGAGGGTTCCTTATCCAGTTTGGGAATTAATAGTGAATGCTATAGCCGAGAAAACTCCACCTCTCAAAAAAGAAGTACTGGATGCTGAACTATCTGCTACGAAATTTCATCTCGAAGATATGCGTAAGTTGGTTTTTGAGGATAAGAATGAAATTAAGCTAGATCCTAATTATTTATGTGGACATGGTTCATGTCTGGCAGGAAAGTGTAATTATAAAGAGGAGAAAAAATGAAAGTAGATGATATTGTTCCAGTCTCTATGGAATTTAATTATGAAACAGAAAAAAGTGTCCGTTTTGATGAAATGGGAGGACCTGAGATGTTTGGAAGTTTATATATTAAAAAATGGGCTTGGGAGAAAATGAAGAAACCAAAATTTATAGAGATAATTGTAACTGCTAAAAAATGAAAGATAAAGATTTCAATGAAATAACCGATGATGCATATTGCAGGGATAAATCTTGTGAGGACCATGACTGGAGACAATCACAAATTGAAAGAGAAAAAGGTTCTATGACTCTCAGTTTTTATTGTACTAAGTGTTTATGTTTAACTTTTATGAATTTTAATATGGAACATACACATGAGCACATTCATGATGAAGAAGAATCTGATATTGGGGATAATGTGAATTGATGAAGAAGAAGGTAGAGATAGAAAAATGTGATGGTTGGCCAGGTTGTAAGAGGAAGGCAGTCTATGTCTGTGATGACTATTTGCATTATTTTTGTAAAAAGCATGGAGAAGATGGTATGGAATGTCAAATTTGTCAACCATCTTATTTAATTGAATTATGAAGACGCTCACGATTTTAGTGCCTGTAATGAATAACCTTAGATGGGCAATGTCCTTCTTCGGAAATTTGAAATATTTAACTTCTGAGGAGGTAGAATGGTTAATCGTGGATAATGGAAGTACCGACCCGATTGAACGATACCTAAGAGATTATATTAAACCCAAGAAATTAAACTATATCCGCTTTGAAGAAAATATCGGTCTTATGGAAACCAATAAGCTGGCTTATGAGCAGTGTCAGACTGATCTGCTAATGCTTCTTCATACCGACTGTTTTATTTTTGAGAAGAATTGGGATGTGCGGGTAAGGGGATATTTTGACGAAATCCCGAAACTTGGCATTGCAGGATTTTTTGGTGCTCAGGGCTGTCTACCGAACGGTGGAAGAGTTCAAGATGTGGAGTTTCCAGGTCAGATGTCGGGAATGTCTAATATGCTTGAAGCTGAAATTCATGGAATGAGGATGAAAGAGGATTGGAGGTCAGCTGCAATTTTTGATAGTTTTGCTATGATGCTTTCTATGGAGATGATGAAGGCAGGTGGAGGATTTGATATGCGATATGAGCTTCATCACATGTACGACCGTGACCTGAGTTTAGAATCTTTAAGGCGGGGTTATAAAAATATTGTGGTAAATGTTCCCTGTCATCATGTAGGAGGATTAACGGGAGAGAGTCAGCAGTATCAGGATTGGCTTAAAAAAAGAACAGGCAGTCCATTTGAAGATGGGAAAATTCATAACGCAAATACAGAGCTATTTATGAAGAAATGGGAGAAGCTTAATGCTCTTCCTCTTTATGTAAATGATGACTTTTCTTTTCGAAGTGGGCAGTTTCAGCTTGGGAATGAAATAGTTGAATACAAGGGGGATAAAATTGTGGGAGCAGATTTGACAAAAAAATAATTACTTGTAGTGAGTGAAATCGAACTATGGCTGCCGATTTAGAACAGGATAGTTGGAAAACAGAACTGAAGAAAAGATTTCCTCAGTTTTTTAATAATGTAAAAGTACTTGATGTAGGATCTGCGAATATTAATGGATCAAATAAGCCTTGGTTTGAAGATTGTCAATACATTGGTTTAGACATAGCCGAATATAAGGATGTAGATGTAGTTTCGATTGCTCATAGATATAACGAGCCTGATGGCTCTTTTGATGTAGTCCTATCCACTAATCAGCTTGAGCATGACATCTATTGGGAAAAAACCCTTGAAAAGATGATAAATCTTGTGAGGCATGGAGGACTGATGTTTTTCCAGACTACTCATGATAGGCCAGAACACGGAACTAAAACCAAAAATCCAGAGGATTCCTTAACTGTTAATTTTGGTGATGAAGAGTGGGCGAATTTTTATAAAAGGTTTACAATCGGGGAACTTAAGGAATTTCTTAAGCCTGATGAGATATTTGAGAAATATGAAATAAGTTACCAGCCCCCATCTGATTTAAGAGATATTTATTTCTGGGGGATTAAGAGGTGATTCGTTTAGATATCGGTTGTGGGATTAAAGAGTCGTGGTATGAACCGGAGGGTGACCCGCCTAGTGGCGAGGCAAGCTGGATAAGAGTTGACCCTTACGTTGAGGAAGCCGACCTTAAGGCTTTTGCACACGACCTTCCCTATAAAGACGGAGAGGTTGATGAGATTTTCAATTCTCATTTATTGGAACATCTTAGCAAGTTTGAAGTTGTTCCGACTCTTAAGGAATGGTATAGAGTTTTAAAACCTGAAGGTAAACTAATAGTTAGAGTGCCAGACTTGGAATGGTGCTGCCAGTGGTGGATTAATCATCAGACGACAGGCTGGGACATGGATGTATTGTTTGGTAACCAATCAAGGGAAGGAGAATTTCATAAGACTGGATTTAGCAGACAGATTATGATTGACTATCTTAGGGAAGCGGGATTTAAGGTAGAGAAGTTTGAGGAAATGGAAACACACAACCAGAAGACACTTTCTTTTGAGTGTGTTAAATGAATTTATACTGAGCGGAGTCGAAGTATGGATAAGCAGACTGAAGTTGAACTATTAAATATTGTGGCTTTTGCCATACTTATGGAAAATGGAAAGGGGATTATGGATAAATCCCCAAAATATATCTTGGAAAAGTTTCAGAGATTTTGCCAGTCTCAGGAGATTGAATACATGTGGGGGCTTGATATGGAAAACCAGGCAAAACTTAGGGATTGGATAGAAAAATGGCTTAAAAAGGGAGAAAAACCCTGAAAGGGTGCTTTCAGCATGATTTTACCAGTTATAATTTCTACCAGAAACAGGGTTAAACTTTTGAAGCAGACTTTGGAGAGTTTGAGGAAGAACTCCGACAATCCTTTGGAAATTGTAGTGATTGATGATGCATCAGGATCTAAGACATGGGATTTTCTTCTTACACAGAAAGACATTAAGAGTTTTCGGTTTGAGGATAGAGTGACTATTGCCGAGGTAAAGAAAAAAGGATATGAGCTTTGCTCCCGAAAGCAGTATGTTTATTTTTCCGATGACGATGTATATTTTGAGCCTCATTGGGATAGTAAATTAATCTCCATTCTTCAGAAATTCCCAGATATAGGAGTTGTAGGAGGAAGACATCATCCTCACCATCAGATTTTTTCAACCTGCCCTTTAAATGGAGAAGGTCAGATATTGATTTGTGAACAGCAGGCGGGATATTCTTTACTTCTGCGGCAGAAGGATTATCGGGCAATAAAAGGATATGAGGTTTCGGAAAGGACTGAAGATGGAGGGGAGGATACTTTAATTTGCGATATGATTAAAGCACAGGGAAAACTTGTGGCATCTATCGACCCGCCTGTAATTGTCCATTGCGGGCTTAAAAACCATAGAGGACTCAATGCGGCGGATTATCATGAGATGATGGAGATACAGGCGAGGAGGCCAGAAATTTTATTTGAATGAAAAAAATATTATATCTTGATACCGAGACAACAGGAACAGATGTTAGGGAAAATGATGTTATCCAGTTTGCCGGAATAATAGAAATTGGTGGAAAAATTAAAGAAACCTTTGATTTTAAAATCAGACCTTTTAATTTAGAAAAAATAGATGATAGTGCTTTAAGCCTGAATGGGTTTACCCTTGAGGGCATTAAAGTTTTTCCGGAGCCTAAAGACATTTATTCAAGGGTTCTTGATTTATTCGGAAAATATGTAGACAAGTATGATCCTGATGATAAATTTTATCCGGCAGGATACAATGTGGGTTTTGATTTGGACTTTTTACAGCAGTTCTTTTTTAAATGTAATGATAAGTTTGGATTAGGGACATGGCAGAATTGGAAAAAAATAGACCCCTTGCCAATTTTACATTTTATGGATTCGCAGGGTTTGATAAGTTTGGCAAATTATAAATTATCAACAGTTTGTAGTCATTTTGGCATTTCTCATAAGGCACATAATGCTTTAAGTGATATACAGGCAACTAAGGAAGTAATTGGAAAAGTAAAAGAATTTTTTAAGAAGGGGGAGGTGAGATAATATGGCGACTTTAAATTTGAACAAAATAGCAGTTGCAATTACTAAGAAAGAAGGATTAAAGAAACAAATTTCTATTGCACAGATAAAAGAAATATTGAGAACAATCTTTAAGGGTTATAGTTTGGAAACAATTATAAAGATATATTCTAAATATAATAAGAGAGTAAAATGAATATGGGTAGGATATGTGTAGTGGTACCGAGCATCAGGCCAGAGCAATTCAATAATTTTTTTAAAAAGGCTTGGACAGATTTATTTGAACAGTATAATGTAGAGCTTATTGTAGTTTGGGATGGTGAAAATCCCCATCTTGAGCATATGGGGAAGCATTATTCGGTAAAAGACATTATGAGAGATGATGCCGATTTAATTTCCAATTATACTTCTGCCTGCCGTAATTTAGGATTTGCCTATGTGGCTAAGTTTTTGACAAATACAGATACAATTATTACGCTTGATGATGATGTAACCCCGATTGGAGATACGATAGGAGATCATTTAAAGGCTTTAGATATGAGGGTTCCTATTAGCTGGATGGCTGTAGGAACCGAATACACTCGAGGTTTCCCTTATGGAGTAAGAACAGAGGCTGAAGTAGTTTTGAGTCATGGTGTTTGGGAAGGAATTTATGATTACGGAGCACCAACACAGCTTGAAAGAGGAAATCCAGCTATGGAATTTTATAAAATGCCAATTCCTAAAGGAGTTTATGCACCTATTTCGGGAATGAACCTTGCTTTTAAAAGAAAAGCCCTCCCTTATATGTATTTTGCTCCTAAAGAGGAAGGAATTGTAAGATATGATGATATTTTTAATGGAATTTGTGCAAAAAGAGAATTTGATAAAAAAGGCTGGGCAGTGGTGACCGGATATGCTAAAGTGGAACATAGTAAACTGAGTAATGTATTTAAAAATTTACAGGGAGAAGTTAAAGGGATAGAACTGAATGAAACATTTTGGCAGGGAAATGAAACTCATAGTTATTTTAAGATGTATAAGGAGAAAAGAAAAAGGTGGAAGAAATTTATTGAAAATGAAACTTAATACTATAATAGAAGGAGATTGTCTGGAAGTTTTGAAAACTTTACCCGATGGTTGTGTTGATTGTGTAGTAACTAGTCCACCATACAATAAGGGGGGGGGTAGAAGTTATGGTACTTGGAAAAATATGAATATTAGATATGGAGAATTTGATGATAATATTCCAGAAGATAAATATCAAAGATGTCAAAAACAAATAATTGAGGAGTTATTAAGAGTTTTGAAAAGGAATGGAAGTATTTTTTACAATCATAAGCCACGTTATAAAGATTCTAGGGTTATGCTTCCTACTGACTTTGTTCCAAAAGAATATATTAGACAATTGATTATATGGGAAAGACCTAGCTCACCAAATGTTAATCCGATTACCTTTATGCAGAATACGGAATATATTTTCTGGTTATGTAAGGATAAGCCGAAATTTAATAAAGAATATTTTAATTTGGGAGAAGTATGGAGAATTAATCCAGAAAAAGCTGAAAATCAACATCCAGCTCCTTTTCCAGAAGAATTACCTATAAGATGTATTTTGGCGACAACGGATGTGGGAGATTTAGTTTTGGATCCTTATATGGGTAGTGGAACAACAGCAGTTGCAGCAAAACAATTGGGGAGAAATTATATTGGGATAGAACTGAATGAATCTTATATTAAAATAGCAGAGCAACGACTAGCACAGCAGGTTTTGATTTAACTTCTTGTTTTGTGAAAATATTTATGTTATGGTAGTTATATGTTTATATTGAGGGAATCGAAATGAGGATTTTTTTAACCTTACCTGTTTATCACTCATCGGATGTGCTTTTTGACTTTACTAAGCAAACTCTCGAATCTATAAAATCCGAAGAACATGACCTTCATATTTTATTAATAAATAATTATTCCCTACCGGAATTTTACCCCGCACAGGATAAGTTTAATCTTCATGAATCTGTTAAAAGTTTTAAAGTAATTGATAACCCGAAAGGGAACCAGGTTCCTGCCGCTTGGAATCTGGGAATTAAGACAGGATTAACCCCGCACCAGAACGGTGCAGGGTTTGAGAAGGCTGATTATGTGATTGTGGCAAATAATGATCTTATTCTTCATCCTGAATGCATTGATAATTTGGTAAAATTTGCCAATGCACATCAGGAATTTATTCTTTGGAGTGCTTCCGAGTGGCTTGACCGGAAGACGCTTACAGAGGCTCCGCTTGAGGATGTATTTAGTGAACATCCTCATTTTTCTTTCTTTATGGTAAACCAGAAAACCATAGATACTGTGGGGTGGATTGATGAGAACTTGAAGCTTGGGTATTTTGAAGACTCAGACTTTCACACAAGACTTCTTCTTTCTGGAAATAAGGCAGGAAAAACCGAATGGGCTAAGTTTTATCACTATGGCTCACGGACAATTAAGGTTGATGAGATTCTTTATGACCAGAATAAGAGAACTTATGAGGATAATAGAAATTATTTGATAACTAAGTGGGGGTTGGATTTTCACGGGCAGATGTTTGTTCCTCCTGAAAAAGTATTAGAACTTGCTTATAAAACACCTTTCAATAAGCCTGAAAAATCAATTAAAGATTGGTAATATGGAAGAAAATAAGCAATTTAATTCTCATATGTTTGAAAATATCTATAAAGACCTAGAGATTGATATTAATAAACTTGGTTGTGTAATGTTGGATATAGTTCCGCTTGAAAATATTCCTGTTAATGAAGAATATCTTTACTATGCCAGAGACAAGAGTCATTTTTGGATTGACGGATTAGTGGTAAATAAGGTTGGTCATATTACAATTCTTTATGGTTTGTTAAAAAGTGCTGTTAAATGGGCAAAATATGTTAGGCAGGTTTTAAAGGGTTGGGCAGTTTCTTCAATTCAAGTAGAGGATATTGGCTTTTTTGAATCTCCGATTAAAGAAGAACCTTATTATTGTATTGTTGCTTTTGCTAAAATGACGGATGAACTTATAGAAGGAAAACAAAGATTGGAGCTTTTGCCGCACATAAATATTTTTACCGAGTATAAGCCTCATGTTACTTTGGCTTATATTAAAAAGGATGAACAAGCAAGAGATTTTGTGATAGAGTATTTTAGAGTTTTATTGAATGGGGAAATAATTAAACTAAAAGAGGAATTGAATTTAGGCAAATGAAAGAAGAGAAGAAAGATTATGATTTTGGTAGATTTTGATATTCAGGAAAATCAGTCAAAAATTGGTAGTTAAATGAATTAATTATTTTATGTCTTTTACCATGACAAGGAACATATACGGTAATCAGATTAGCCAAATTATTGGCTTCTTGATGTTTTTCAAGCCTAAAATATCTAAAAGGAATTTTGTGATGAACATGAAGTCTGGGTTTAATTTGATAAAGTCCACAATCTTGACAGGTATTGTTATCTCTTTTCCTCGCTTGTTTTTGATGAGATTGCCAATCGGGGCCATAATAAGGTTCTTTTCCACCTTTCCAATTTTGATTATTTTTGCCTATATAATATGCAAACGAACATTTTTCACATCTTTTAGCTTTATATCCATTAAGTTGTTTTTCACAATCAATACATTTATTCATTCCACCCGTCCAACTATGGTTATTGGCTCCAGCAGTATGTGGTCGAGGTCCTTTAAGTTTTTTCTTAGTTTTTTTAGAATGTTTTTTTCTATAAAAGGGATTTTTGTTTCCTTTTTGGACAATGGATTTGGGAAGGGATTTCAGTTCCAATCTTTTAAGCCATTTAGCTATAGTAATGCGACTACAACCAATTTGTTTGGACAGTTGAGAAATAGAAATTTGTGGTTTGAAATAATTTTGTTTAAGCCATTTTTTATTAGTCCAATATTTTGGAATAAGTCTATTGGGAGGAGGGGGATGCATTTTATTGGAACATTTTACAGAACAATATTTTTGAGAATCTCTAATTGGTTTGTATTTAGTATTACAATACTCACATTTTTTGAAAATACCATGAAATGGTTTCCAGTGATTTTCTTTTTTCTTTTTAGCCCAATATTTTTCTCTACAATTTTTGGAACAAAATCTTTTATGCCAAGAATAATGTGGGATAAAAAGAGAATTACAGAAATAGCATTGTAGTTTATGAGGTTGCATCTTTAGGATAGTATACATGAGCAAGGAAGAAAAATCAAGTACCAAAAAAATAAAAATACTTTTTCACTCGGATTCTCCCCGTTGCAGTACTGGCTTTGGAAGAATAATTTTTTCAATGTGTGATTATCTTGCCAAGACTGGGAAGTACGAGATTGATATCTTTGGAGTGAATGACTTGGGATTTCTCGACCCTGACCCTGAAAAATACCCTTATCGCATACTTCCTGCCATGATTCCAGGCATCCAGGGAGACTTTTACGGTAGAATAAGATTTATTAACATAATAAGAGGAGCTGATAGGAACTTTCTTACTCCGCCCTGGGATATTATATTTACCTTAAACGATCCTTTTATATTTGAAGAGCCTGTTTTAACCCCTGAGATAGGGATGATGGATGCCTTAAAAGACTTACAATTATTGTATAGAAAAGATTTAGCACCCGAAGCATGGTTTACCACAGCGAGTTACTGGCCGGTTGATTCTTCTCTTAAGGAAAACTGGATAACACATGCGATAGGTCATCCCGATTACTCGGTGGCTTACACAAACTATGGCAAAAGTGAGATTGAAAAAACCAATAACAAATTGGAAAAACCTCTGAAGCTTAATCTTTCGGTTATTTATCATGGAACAGATACGGAAAGCTTTCACCCAATATCTGAGGAGGAAAAGAAAGAATTTAAGAAAAAATTCTTCAGAAAAGCCAAGATTGACACGGATAGGACTTATATAGTAGGTATTGTTGCAAGAAATCAGATGAGAAAAGACTTACCAAGAGCTATGAAGATTTTTAAGGAATTTCAGAAGAGACGGCCTGACTCAATGCTTTATGTTCATGCTAAAGAGAATGATGTATGGGGTTCTTTGGGTGAGTATGCCCGAAACTTTAATCTTGAGCTTGGAAAAGATTGGATATTTCCAGGGAACTTCAATGAAAATGTAGGTTATCCGACTGATGCCTTGAATAAAATTTATAATATTATGGATGTTCAGATACAGACTACTTTGGGCGAAGGCCATGGCAACTGCATAACTGAAGCTATGGCGGCTGGAACCTTAAACCTGGCTCCTAATATTACTTCAATTCCCGAATTGTTTAATACTTCGGCTTTGCTCAGTACAAGTTCTGTAGGTAAAGATATTGAAGTTGAGGATATTGAAATAGAGGAATTAAGAGGGATACCTTTTAAAGCTTTGTCAACTACTTCGGAGTGGGCGACTTATGGTCCGACTGACTATGAGAGAATAAGACCTTTGACTAATGTGGATGATGCTGTAAAAAAGCTTCTCTGGGTTTATGATAATCCTGAAAAAGTAAAGCCTATTGTCGATAGGGCACATGAGTGGATACAACAATATAGTTGGACGAATATTGGACAAAAATGGGATGAATTTTTTACAAAAGTATATGAAAATTTAGAGGAGGAAAGGAAATTAGATAAGAAAAAAATTAAGAAGGATGAAGGGCAAGCTCCTCCTTCGCCATCATCCTTCGCCAAGGCTTCGGAGGACAAGAAGGCTATGGAAGGACAAGAAGATGGAAAACCAACAGCCTGAAATAGTATTACCGCTTAAAACAGGACAGAAAAAAACAACAAAACACAATGACTGGCGTGCTTTAAAGATAGAGTTTATGCAGGGTCCTTGGGAGAAGGCTTCGGATTTTAGAGAAGATAAAGGAGTTCTTAATAATGACTATGCACGTTTTAAAATGAAAGGCTGGCAGAAGGCGAAAAAGCAAGCGGTAGATAGAGTGATTCAGGAGGATTTCGGGGAGATTGAGGAAATGAAGCCCGATGAAATACACAGAATAAGAAAACGCCAGGCAGAAGACGCAAGGATTTTGCAGCAGAAAGGTTTTAATGCATTGGAAGTCTTAGAACCTAAAAATTCTGAAGATGCAAGAAAGATGATTATTACCGGAATGCAGGAAGAAAGAGCTGCCCTGGGGATTTCTGAGAAAGGAGGTCAGCCAAACTTAACCCAGGTTAATGTTAATTTACCTAAAACTAAGTTTGACAAAATAATAAGTGGACAAGACTTCGCAGGAATTCTTAGATTCATTGCCGAGCTTAAACGAGAACGAGCTAGGAGATCTGGAACAACAGCTTCTTCAACAAGCAAAACAGCATCTGGGTGATGAGGAGCTTGATGATTATTTTACATGGGTTAAACTCGTCTGGATAAACTCCCGAGGGGAATCCCTTGATTTTGAAAGACACCGCTATTTGGTTGATATCTACAAAGACCAATACCCGAACCTAATTTTTCAAAAATCTGCTCAAATCGGCATTTCTGAAAGGCTGATTTCCGAATCTGTTTGGGTTTGTGACAGGCTTAAGAAAAATGTTCTGTTTGTTTTTCCTTCGGCAAACCAGCTTAATGATTTTGTTCAGGCAAGGCTCGAACCAGTCTTTAACCAGTCGGATTATCTTTCCCGAATAACAGGAGTTTTGACAGTTGAGGAGAGGAAAGAAAAACAGGTAGACAATAAAAAGAAAATTCAGAAAGTAGGATTAAAACAAATAGGAAGTGGATTTTTATACCTTAGAGGTTCACAAAATCAGCAGCAGATAATTTCTGTGGACGCAGACATGGTGTGTCTTGATGAGAGAGATAGATTTAACCAAGACCATGTTCCATATATAGATAAAAGACTTCTTCATTCTTCTCTTAAATGGAGGAGAGAGGCCTCGACCCCCACTTTTCCAGGAAAGGGAGTTAATGCTTCATATTTAGAATCTGACCAAAGAGTCTGGATGCTGACCTGTTCCGGTTGTGGGTTGGAACAGGAATTGGATTTTTTCTTCAATGTTGATTTTGTAAAAAAACAGACAATTTGTAAAAGCTGTAAGAAACCGATTGACAGATTAAAACAGGGACAATGGGTAGTGCAAAACCCATCAAGCAAAGTCCATGGTTATAAGATATCAGGTCTTCATAATCCTTACCGCAGCGTTTCGGAGTTGGTTGATATGTTTGAGAAAGCGAGGAACTCCGGGTTTTCCGCAATGCAGCAGTTTTATAATCAGGTATTGGGACAGCCTTATGAGGCGACAGGACAGTCTCTTGGTTTAACCGATCTTAATAACTGTAGCCAGAATTATATTACTCCATTTGCAGTTACTGACTGTTTTGCGGGGGTTGATGTTGGAACTAAACTTAATGTGGTTATTGCCAAGAAAAATAATGATAAACTGAGGTATGTATGGATAGGGACTGTAAGTGATTTCTTTGGACCCGCAGATTCGCTGGAGGCTTTGATAATTAAATACAATGTCCAGATGATGGTGGTTGATGCGGCACCTGAGAACAGAAAAGTTCGGGAATTAATCGAGAAATTTCCCAATAGAATTTTTGCTGCTTACTACCCGAACAGAAAGTTTGACATACAAAATTACTATATTTTTGATGAGTTTAAGGCTGAAGTGTATATTGACAAAACCATTTCTATAGACTATCTTATAAGTGATATCCAAAATGAAAGAGTAGAATTGCCTTCAAATGGCAAACATCTTATTGGATTTTACGAACAGATGACATCATCGGTTAGGGTTACTGAAACCAATCCCCGAACGGGGCAGCCCCAGACTAGGTGGATGGAAAAAGGTCCAGATCATTTCCTTCATGCCTGTAACTATTTGAGAATCGCTTCATTAAAAGGTATAGTCGGACAAGCCCTTATCGAATCTTACAAAGAACCCAAAGAATTTGCCCCAACTTCTATAGCTTCGTGGGCCAATTTGGTGCGAATGAAAGGAATAAGGATGAATTAATATGGCTAATTTATTTACCCCGATTCAATCGGGGTTATCAAGAATAGTACAAAGATTTGCCGGTTCAGAAATCCAGAAAGTTATTGAGGAGAAAGTTAAGGAACAAGTCAGTAAGGCTAAGGATACAGTCAATGCTGGTGATGTTCTCAGATATTCTCCAAGATCTTTATCTTGGCCGGATGGTGCAATAGAAAAACCTTATCCTCTAGGAGTGTCATTTCAGACTCTTCGGGATTTTGCGGACTTTTATCCTATAGCAAGGTCATGCATCGAGTTTAGAAAATCTCAGATAACACATTTAGAATATAACATTACCCCGGTTGAACTTAACAATGAGACAATCCAGAACAAAAAAAACATTGATGATGCAAAAGTTATTAAGCAGTTCTTAAAATATCCCACAGGCAAAAAAGACTCTTCGATGACAAATTGGACTAAACAGATACTTGAGGATCTTCTGGTAATTGATGCAGTAGCGGTTTACAGAAGAAGAAACCGCAAGGGGGATGTTATTGGCTATTTGCCTATAGACGGTGCAACTATTGATTTGATGCTGGAGGCAGATGGAACGACTCCCGAACCTCCTGACCCTGCATATGTGCAGAAAATCCACGGACAGGAAAGGGCAAAACTTACAACTGATGATTTAATCTATGCAATGATGACCCCAAAGACCCACTCGGCTTACGGCATGGCACCCCTTGAAAGTTTGATTATAACTGTTACGACTGCATTGAAAGTACAGGCTTATGGGCTTTCCTTCCTCACAGAGGGGAATATCCCTACAGGATTTATTACGCTTCCCAGAGATATTGCTTCTTCCCGAGACCAGCTTAAAGAATGGCAGGATGCCTGGGATGCGATGCTTGCAGGTGATCCCAGATTTCAGCAGAAACTTAAATTTCTTCCTGAAGGAATGAAATATGAGCCATCTGTTAAAGCAGAAGATATGACATTTGAGAGATTTGAGAAATGGTTACTTCAGTGCACGGCAAGCGTTTTTGGTCTTCATCCATCTGCAATCGGGTTTAATTTTGACGTAAATAGATCTGTAGCTGAGACAGCTTTTGAGGCAGGAAGAGAAAGAGGACTTTTTCCCACAGCACTTTTCCTAAAGGAAATGATGGACAGAATTATTCAGGATGATCTGGGATATGGCGATTTGGAGTTTTCTTGGACAAATATTGACCCGACTAATAAGGCTGAGGAGGCAAAAGTTGTTACTTCTCTGGTTAATACGGGACTTATGTCTATAGATGAGTGGAGATTAGGTGAGGGATTAAAACCGACAGGAGTAAAAGACCCTTTCATTATGACTCCCGTAGGTCCTATCTTTGTTAAAGACCTTCTTCGTCAGTCTGAGGAAGGACAGGATCCGATTATTCCTTATAAGCCGGTTACTTCTCCTGCTCCAAAACCCGAAGCAAATGTTCCCGTACCTTCTTTGCCCAAAGTCGAGTTTGACTCGACTAAATCTGTATCGGAAGATAAAGATGATAATGTATATCAGGAAATTAGAAAATGGAAGAAAGCAGCCTTAAATGACCTTAAAAAAGACCAGGATTTTAGGGAATTCTACAGTGATATCTTAGACGACAAGACTAAAAATTTGATTAAGAAAGGTTTAAGCAAGGCTCAAACCAAAGAAGACATTGTTAAGGTTTTCGCACCCTTTTTAAATGGACATCAGCAATTACTGCCTGCTTTATTAAAATTGCATGATGAAATTGACAGAATCATCAGTTTTAAATCTTCAAGCGTTGTCACTGCCGCAACTCCAGGGAATTAAACATTCCTTGGGGAAGTTTTTTTATCAGTCGGGAGTGAATATCTCTTTTTATTCTATTTTAAAAGAGGAAGAAAGTATTGTTTTTCAAAATAAGATAATTGAAGTAATAAAAAGACAGCTTAGGAATTTTATTAAGATTAAAAATATTATTAATAATAAAGATGAAATAAAGAAAAATTTGTCCCCTTTCTTAGAAACTTCCCTACAGCAAGAAAAAGAAATATCTGATTTTTTGGATTGGATTTGGAAAAAAGGAATAGAGGTAGCTTTGGAAAAAACAGAACTTGATTTGCAAAAACCAAAAAGCAATAAAATTCTTTTAGAGAGAATGGATATTTTTGTGGAAAATATGGATAAAGCTGTCTTAAACTGGCTGTTTGGGGTAATTTTTAAAGCCCAGTCTGTAGGAATGACACATATTGAGACAATGCAGTATTTATCGAATAATCTTAGTGATACAGCACAGAAAAAGGTAAAGTTGGTAACTGCACATGAAATTATGGCAGTTTTAACTATTGCTGAGTATGAAACTTATAAATTCAATCGCATTAAAAAGATGAAATGGAAGGTTGCCATGGGAGAGGAAAATGAAAAAGACTGTCTTGAAAATGAAAAAGCTGGAGAGGTAAATTTGGGCAGTGATTTTCCATCTGGTCATAAATTTCCTCCGACTGGACATTATTGTTCTTGTTTTTTAATGCCCATTCGATCCATTCGGCAAGCTCAGGACAAGCCAGTTATTAATTATGAGTGATTTATATGATGATTTTGATGAAGTTTCGGCAGTTGAAATTAAGAATCGGGGGGACTTAAAAAAGATTTATTTTAATTTTCTCTCGGATTTCAAGAAGTATTTAGTGGAGTACATCAGGGAAAGTGCTATTGATTTGAATATTTCCCAGATTGATGTAAGTCCTATACCTATGCAGCTTTTTTCGGAGGAAAATTCGGGTCTTCATATTACTTTGAAGAATCAAGGGGAAGTATCTTGTTATCTGACAACTGATAAAAAGGGCGGATACCGGCTTGATCCTAATGAGAGCCAAAGATTTTGGTTAAATGCAGAGACTTTGATTTTAACTTTATCGGGAACGACAACTGTGGGATTTATCCGATCTTGATTTTTAGGGGTTGATTTATAATTGAATCTATGTTATATTATCTACAATACTAATATATGTCTAAGAAGGTTGCAATTTTGAGCTCGTTTGTGGATTTTGACCCGACCTATAGTTTGTGCCGAATAGTAGACGAGCAGATAAGAATGTTGGTTGGAAGTGGTTATAACCCAGTAGTAATTGTAAAACAAGGATTCCGTCCTGTAGAAATGTTTGCTTTGCCAGAAGTAGACCTCCGTTTTATTCCTCCTTTTCCTGCCTCAAACTATATTAATGAAGCAGTTGATGCAACCTTCAAAGAGGATGTAGAAAAATTAAAAGTAGCTCTTATTGAAGATTTAAAAGATGTAGATGTGGTTTTAACCCATGATTTAATTTATCAGCCAGAAAGTCTTAAGCTTAATTTTGCCTGCCGTCAGGCTATTAAAGAAGATGACCATGTCTCAAAAATCCGTTGGCTCCATTGGGTTCATAGTGCCACTGGTCCTGGAACTTTAGGTAAAGAGCTTCAACAGTCCGATGTTTATTATGATATTATTTCCCAGAAGTTTCCCAACTCATTTGTAATTTTTCCAAATGCTTATTCTATTCCCCGAGTTGCTCGGGATTTTGGTTATGAGGAAAATGAAGTTAAAGTTGTTCCTCATTCGACAAATCTTCCTGGGTTTTGTGGATGGGATCCATTAGTAATTAAGTTGGTTATGGAAAAGAATATGCTTTCAGCTGATGCAATTGCCGTATATCCTATAAGACTTGATAGGGGTAAGCAGGTTGAGGTTGTAATTAAGATTATGGCTCAGCTTAAAAAACTTGATTATGTAGTTCGGGTAATTATTCCTGATTTTCATTCAACTGGTGGGGATAAGGTAACTTATAGAGAGGATTTGAAAAAGATTGCCTTAGATTGGGGACTTAATGATTTCGATTTAACTTTTACTTCGGAATTCCATGAATCGTGGAAAACAAGCGTACCACATAAAGTTATCCACGATCTTTTTGAATTATCTAATGTATTTATATTACCTTCTAAGTCAGAAACATATTCCTTGATTGCTCAAGAAGCTGCACTTCTTGGCAATCTTTTGGTTTTGAATCATGATTTTGCTCCTTTTAGGGATATTTATGGTCCGAATGCTGTTTATAAGCAGTTCTCCTCAAATATCGGCTTTGACGGGCTGGATGGAGAAATTACCACAACCTATGGGGATGAAAAAGGCTATTATCATGATGTTGCCATGAGAATTAAATATGAGCTTGAGAATAATATGGTTTTGGCACAGCAGAAGAGGCTTAGGAAAGAAAGAAACCCTCTCAGCGTATTTAGACAATTCTTAGAACCTTTACTTTTCAGTGAGAATAAATAAATGAATGAAATCCTTCGACAAGCTCAGGACAAGGAAAGAATTGTAATTTTAGGTGCGGGGATGGTAGGAAAAAGTACTGCTTTTGTATTGTCTATCCCCGAATCTGATTGCTACAATTCCCAAAATAAAGATGCTTTAGTAGAAAAAATTCAAACTGGAAGTTATAATATTTTTATCTTTTGTTTACCAACCCCTACAGTAAATGGTGTTCAAGACCTTTCGGCAATAGAACAATGGTTGACTGTTCTTAGCATAAATGTGCCAGATTTACCCAAGCGTGATTCTCTTATTATTATCCGTTCTACAATACTTCCAGGAACTACAAAAAATCTTTCTCTAAAATATGGTTTTAGGATTGCTCATGTGCCAGAATTTTTGACTGAGGCAACTGCGATTGAAGATGAGCTAAATCCTGAGTTTTTGGTAATTGGGGCAGATGATGTTTTGGTTAGAGAACAAGTTAAAGAACTATTTATGCAAAGTAAGATTCAACCAAAACATATTATTCTTTGTAATTCTGTAACCGCAGAAACAATTAAATATTCTTTAAATTCTTGGTTTGCATTGAAGGTTATAATGGCGAATCAAATATGGGATGTAGCAAAGCAGGTAGGTGCAAATTATGAGAAGGTTGCTGAAGTTTTGACAAAGCATAAGTGGGGTTCAAAGAATGGGTGGAATGTATATCATGGCGGTGGGAGAGGATTTGATGGGAGATGTTTACCTAAAGACGTAAGTGCTTTTATAAATGCTTTTGATTTACCACTTCTAAAAGAAGCTGATAGAATCAATAAAGAATTAATAGACGTTGGGCAATTAATTAATAATAATAAATAGAAGTGTCATTTTTATTATTTTGCTTCTTGACTTTTAACTAACCGCTTGATATAATTATTCTATGAAAGATAATAGGATTTCTAATATTGCTAAAGAATTGGGAAGACGTGGAGGAGAAGCTACAAAAGCTAGATTCGGAAAAAGCCATTTTAAGAAAATATCTAAATTAGGAGTTAGGGCAAGAAAAAAGAAAAAAGCAAAATAAATTTATATGGGAAGAAGAACTTTTAAATCTATTTGTACGATTTGTAAGAAAGAATTTGATTGCCAGACTAGATATACTGGTAAATATTGTAGTCATAAATGTCAAACTCAATCTTTAAAAGGAAGAATAATAAGTAAATATCAAAGGGAAAAGATTGTCCATGGAATGAAAAATTCTAATAAATTATATAAGCATCATGGAATTATTTTGACTAAGGAAAAAAATAAAAGGATTTGTAAGGAGTGTAAATTATTAAAAAAATTAGAAGATTTTAGGGAATTTTATAATGTTAAAAGTGGTAGATATTATCGTATTTATCGTTGTCGTAAGTGCGATACTAAAAGAGTATATCAATATAGAAAAGACCATCCAGAATGGACGAAAGTACAAATGGCTAAAAATTATAATGGATGGAAACTAAAAATAATAGGAGATAAATGTTTAATATGTGAAGAATTTAGGACATTAGACATAGCACATATTGTTGCTAGGAATGGGAAAAATGGTAAAATTCGTCAAGCCTGGTATAATCAAAAAGATAACTTATTAGGTTTATGTCCTACACATCATAGACTATTTGATGAAAATAAATTAACAAAAGAAGAATATGCAAAGATTAAAGATAAAGTAGAATTTGCTAAGAAAAAATATGGGATTTCCTAAATTTAGCATAATCACGCCTGTAAATGTGCATAGCCAAGAGAGGTTATCCCAGCTTTATCGTGCTATTGATAGTGTTAAAAATCAGACCTATCGGGTGGCAGGCGAACAGGAAGGATTATGGGAGCATATTATTGTTGATGACGGTTCTCCAGTTGCTTGGGAAGTACCAGACTATCCCTGGATAAAGAAATTTGAACAACCACATTTGGAGAGAATGATTGCTTTAAATCTGGCTTTTGAAAATTCTACTAAAGATTGGTTTGTTTTTTTAGATTCTATTTCTGGGGATAGATTAATTCCTATTAAAATTGGCAATGAAATTGATGTTATTCCAATAGAAGAATTATTCGAGAATCATAAAAATAGAATAATTTATAAAAGAGGGAAAGAATTTATAGAATTTAAAAAAGATGATAATATTCAGACTCTATCTGCTAATGAGCCTATTCTTATTAAAAAAAACAATTACAGAAAGTTTTTTGGTAAATATTTTAGTAAAATTCAATTAAAAGTTTTAGAAAAACATTTTAAAGGAGATAAAGTTAAAAATATTGCTGAAATTTTAGGAAAAGATGCTAATGATACTTTTCATATTAGAGCAAGGGGACTTAAAAAATTTAAAGAGCTATATTTTATTAAAGGGAAATGGGTTTCAGTTAAACGACTTATTAGACATAAGACAGATAAACAATTATTTATGATTACTCAAAGAAATGGACAAACAGTAGTAACAAAAGATCATTCTTTGATAAAGATTAGTAATGGCAAATATAAAGAAGCTAAAGTTAATGAATTTAATGTAAATGAATTAGTTTCTCTTGATCAAATAGACTTTCCACAAAATAATAATAAAGTTGGTCTAAAAAAATATATAAAGATAGATAAAAATATTTTCCTAGATCAAAATAGCAATCTTCATTGTAAACAAAATAGTAAATACAGGAAAAAAAGCTTAGAGAATTATTGTTTGAAATCAGTATATAAAGATGAAGATTTAATGTCTTTTGTAAGAATTTTAGGAGCTTATATAGCAGAAGGATCTACAAGCAAAAGAGAAGTGAGTAAGAATTGGGATATAGCCAATACTGATATTAAATTTATAAAACAGATTAAAAAAGATATGGAAAGAATTAGTAATTTTAAGATGACCATAAGTAAAGATAGAAAATTGAATTACACAATAGTTTATAGATTAAGATGTCATGCTAACTTAGCGACTAGAATTTTTCCTGAATTATGTGGAGTAGATTCTGTAAATAAGAAAATACCTTCATTTATTTATACATTAGAAAAAAAATATATAGATGAATTTTTAAAGTATTTATTTTTAGGAGATGGTTATTTATCAAAAGGCAATAAAAGAAATTATACAACTAAGTCACTTAGGTTAATTAGTGGTTTAAGCTTTCTTTGGAAAAGATTGGGAATAGATCATACTATTGTATATAGAAAAAGTAAAAGCTGTTGGGCATTATTTGAGAGAAAAAATACTCCTCAAAAGCTTTTTAAGATTAGTCAGATTGATAAAGTAGAGAGTAAATCTAAATATGTTTATGACTTAGAAGTTGATTCTGATTCTCATATATTTATAGATGCTTGTGGTTCTATTTTGCTACATAATTCAGATGATGCTCTGTCTCCTTACTATCTTGAAGCCTGTGCTGAGATGATAAATAAATACCCTGAATATAAAGTCTTCAATTTTTCCTCAGTTCATTTTCATCCTAATTATAAGGTTACTTTAAGAGGAACGTTTCGTCCAGGAGTTTTGGAAAAAGGGCATGAGATATTCTCAAGCGGGACTATTGTTAATGGCACTTTTATTTTTCATAGGGAATGTTATGAGAAGTTAGGTGGATTTCCTGTAACAACTAATCCCTGGGACTTTGCCTCTAAGGCTATAGAAGAATATCCTGAGTTAAAACAGTTTTTTTGGATATATAATGAAGATAATAAAAATGGTGTTATTCACGAAATGGGAAATCCAATTGGCCAGGATTTTTTTTACTTTTACAAATTAACTAGAGAATATCACTCAAAACCCTTGGAGTTGCCACTTTATATAGCCTTTAATAAAGGAGAAAGAAAGCTAACGTAATGAAGCAACATATTACAAAGGAAGATTTAGAAGAATTATCAAGCGAACAGAGGAACATTTTGAGTAAATGGGCTGGGGAATATAATAAGAGGATTGGCTCTTATAGTCCAGTTGATTCTATTCTTGATACAAATGAACCTGAGTTGAATATTGGACAGATGATAAAATTTTTATATGATAATAGATCCAATAAGACATATAAATCTATTCAATGGCCTAGCACAATTTTTCAAGACTATGAGAATGAATTTAGACCAGAAAAACTTTGTGATTTTCTGTTTGGAGCTGTGAAGGAGAAACTAAAATAATGGAACCTATTGACATAGTGATTACAGCTTTTAAGCGTCCTAAGATGTTAATGGAAACAATTAAATACCTTAAAGAAAGGACAAAATATCCTTATAGATTATTTATGATTCACAATGGTGGGAATGAAGAAGCTATGATTGAATATGCTAATGATTTTTTCTTAATTATTGATCCTAACTATAATGTAGGAATACACTGTGCGTGGAATTTGGCATTAGCAGTAGTTTCTTCTAAGTATTTTATTACCTGCGATCCTGATATTCTTGTTCCTGATCTGGAACCGGATTGGTTAACTCAATTAGTAGGATTAATGGATGCACGACCTGATTTTGGAGCTATAGCACTTCAACCTCATAAGTTTATTGGGCTTGAACCAACAGCTCACCTAATGGATGAGAAAGGTGAGATTCTTCTAACTCCAATGACTGGAGCTGTTATGAGGCTTCTTCGTCGTGATGCAGTTTGGAAGGCCGGAGGTTGGGAGAGGTTTGTAAGAAGCAGCAGAAACCACGAAGAAAAAACGATTTGTTCAAGATTAGCTGCAGCTGGATATAAATTTGGTTATGCTGCTAAAATGAAGGCTTTTCATATGTGGGGAGATGGAGAAACCGAAGATGACTGGGGGTATCCTCTTGAGATGGGCGTGGAGGCTCACGGGCATAATCCTGTGTGGCCCCAGCCCCGCATTTATGCAGACCGTTCTAAATATGACCCAAAGACATTTGAACCATTATGAGAGAGCCTAATTTATATCTTTGGAGAGATGATTTGTTGACAAAAAAGCAGCTTAAAGAAATTCTTTCAGAACAGGAATATAAAGAATATTTTAATCCTGAGATTTGTGAATTATGTAAGGAGAAAAAGAAGAATGATTGATCCAAAGTCGGTAACTATTATTGTGCCTCATCTCGGGTATACCAAAGAGGAGGAGTATGCCTTGGACCAATGTCTTTTATCTTTAAAAGAAACAGTTTCAGATATTCGTGTTTTAATTGCTAAGAATGGAGCAGAATGTAATCATGAAAATTTTGATGTTTGGGTAAAAGAACAAGACCAGGGAATGGCAGTAAATGCTGCGGTAAGTATTACTGATACAAAATGGATTATGGTTAGTAACAGTGACATGATTTATCCTCCTGGATGGTGGGAAAAATTAACAGTAGATATTGAAAAACCAATAGATAATCCATTAGTATCTCAACTAAAGTGGTGTATTTCTCCTATGCTTATAGAGCCTCGCCCTGGTGCACCTACATTTCAAGTACAAATGTTTGGTGGAGCTGGTGGGGATTTTGATAAAGAGGGTTGGTTAGAATTTGCAGAAAATTGGCCAGAATTGAAACATGAAGTAATGCAAATTAGAACAGGTTTTAATCTTCCTTTCCTAATTAAACGGGAACTCTGGGACACAATTCAAGGCTATGATATTAACTACAGGCCATGGGGTTCGAATGCTGACTCTGATTTGGAATATAAAATTAGATTAGCTGGTATTCAACCTTATCAGAATACAAACTGTATTGTTTACCATTTTTCTCAATCGAGTGGAACGGGAAGCCCAGAAAATAAACCATACTGGGAGAAAAACTGGCATTATTTTATTTCTAAATGGGGATTTGAAAGAGCTAGTTCCCCGACTATATGGGAAGCTAACTTCGAGATACCAGAGCCACCAATTAGAAAATACACTCCTATATGGGAAGGGAAATATAAATGAATGTCTTGATAACGAGTGCCGGTGGAGACTCAGCTATAGCTGCCATCCGCATTCTAAAAGAAACTACAAAACACAAGATTTTTGCTGTTGATTGCAATAAGTATGCCAGTGGTCTTTACTTGGCAGATAAATATTTTGTTATTCCCAATACAGCTGACAATTTATACATACCGAAAATGGTTGAGTTGGTAAAAAAACATAAAATTGATTTGATTATTCCTACTATTGATGAAGAGTTGTTAATTTTATGTTTGAATTTAGGAAAAATTCCCTGTCAGGTTGTACTTTCTCCTTTATCAACTATTGTTCTTTGCCAGGATAAATTAAGTACTCTTGACGAGTTAAAAGGTATTATTCCTACTCCTGAAATTTTTCCAAAACTAGCAGATATTAAATTTCCGGCAATCATTAAACCAAGAAATTCAAGAGGTTCAAGGGATATCTTTTTGGTCAAGAATCAGAATGAGGCAAGAGCTATCGTTAAGTATTTGACTTCTCAGTATTTTCCTTCTGAGCTTTTATTTCAGGAATATTTTCCAGGCGATGAGTATACTGTTGATTTAGTCTGTGATAAGCAAGGCAAACTTTTGGTAATTGTTCCCCGATTAAGGCTTCTTACTAAAGGAGGTATTTCAACTATCGGAAAAACTGTTAAGAATAAACAAATTATTGAGTTAGTTGAAGAAATAACTTCAAAAATAGTTTTTTATGGTCCAGTTAATATGCAGTTTAAAAAAGATAGATTTGGAAAGATAAAACTTCTGGAAATAAATCCACGTCTTTCAGGCGGACTGCCTATTACTTATCAAAGTGGTATTAATATTCCTCTTTTAATTGTTAAGACTGCTTTTTCTCAGAAGATTAGCCCACAGGAGCTAAAATGGAAGGAAACATTTGTTTATCGCTATTTACAAGAAGCCCGCCTTAACTCGGCGAGGCAAGTAAAGATATGACGGGTTGGGATTTTAACGGAGTTATAGATACGGAAAAATTTATACCAGAAGTTGGAGATGTGATTATTACGGGTAATACTATTCCAATAGCGGATGGAACCTTAAGCTGGTTAAAGAAACATAATATTCAATGTCCGGTATATTTTATGCCTTATTTAGAGGGGGCAAATAATATACTTATTGCAGCCATTTGGAAAGTAGAAATGATTCAAAAACTTAACTTAACTAAGTTTTATGAGAATAATGCTACTCAATATGAAATTATAAAGAAATGTTGTCCTGATTGTAATGTTGTAAAAGTATAGTATAAAAAATGACTACTTGTATGTTGGCATGGTTATGTGATACAATCAGTGAATGAGAACTATAAATCTTATAGAGAAAATTTGTATCAATTGTTCCAAGAAATATAAAACATATAAAAAAGCTCAGAGATTTTGTTCACATAAATGTTATAGAGGTAAATTCCATTATGCATTTAAAGGTAGAATTGGAGATAGTCGGGGATATATAAAAATTTATATGCCAGAACATCCGCATGCAATTCATAGACATGTTTTGGAACATCGTTTGGTAATGGAGAAATATTTGGGAAGATATTTAAAATCTGATGAAATAGTTCATCACATAAATGGGACTAAGGATGATAATAGAATAGAAAATCTTGAGTTAATGACTCGAAGTGAGCATAATGGGCACCATTCTTTGGGAAATAAAGTTATGTTGGGAAGAAAACTTAGTCAGATAACCAAAGAAAAAATTAGAGTAAAATTAAAAAATTATTGGAAGAAAAATTCTACTTCAGTTGAAGTTTCTTGTATAAATTGTGGAAAAAAGATTATTAGGGAACAATGGCATTTAAAAAGGACTAAACACCCTTTTTGTTCTTTTAAATGCTACAAAGAACATGGAACAGGAATAACTGTATGGTCTTAAATTTCATTGGAAATTTCCAAAGAGGATATACAAATGAGCGAGCAGACGAAGTCATGCTGGCTCAAGAAATAGAAAATCTTGGTCATACCGTACGAAGAATACCTAGGGATGAATGGCGGGAGCATGTAAGAGATGGGAAGGACTATGTAAATGTGCCTAAAGATTTAAAGGCGGATGCGAACATAATTTGTAAATGGAATCACTTTTACGATGGGTCATTTGCCGAGAAGCTAAGAGAAAAATCTGGTGCTCCAGTTTTTTACTTCGTATGGGATTTTATGGATGGTGATACGGGACCAGATTGGCATCAAAAGATGATTATGGCCTCTGATCTTTATTTGGCTAATGATGTAAGAAGTTATCCTTCGGCAGGCTCAGGACAAGTTCCATCTCAGAAACTTTATTATTTCCCTATGGATGTTTCGGATAAGCAGTTTGATAGATTAAATCATCCAGGATTGCCTTATTTGAATGATCCCATTAAAAAATATGATGTAGTGTTCTTCGGTTCATATTTTCCTAAAGGAGACAGGGTTGAGTGGCTTAAGGAAATTAATAAAACATTTCCCATAAAGATATTTGCCTGGAATTATGAGGATTGGAAAAAAGAAGGATTTGACGCAGAATCTGCTGTTTATGGGGAAGATTTTGCATTAAAAGTAGCAGAAAGCAGGATTACTCTCGGCTTTAATGTTAATGACCACTCATGGGGATATTGGAGTAATAGAGTAGGAAAAACTTTAACAGTGGGAGGATTCTTATTACAGAGATATGTACCAGGGATGGAGCTATTCTTAAGGGATGGAGCTGACTATTTTTCAAGCATAGAAGAAGCAAGAGAGAAGATTGATTATTATTTGAAGTTTCCCCAGAAGAGAGAAGAAGTAGCCCAGAGAGGCTATGAAATTGGCAGAGACAGATTTACTTCTGCCTCAAGAGTAAAAGAACTTATGATTTTGATTGATCGTTTCAAGAAAGGAGCATTTTTGAGATGACTTTGGAAGATATTAAGAAGAAGATTATTGAACTTCCCACCTTTATTACTGATGGCGATTTGGAGTGTTATTATAAATATGCAAATCTTATAAATAATGGTTTGATTGTGGATTTGGGAACCGGTTGGGGGAAAAGTATGCTTTCTCTGGCTTATTCAAACTCAACTAACAGGATTATTACCTGCGATCCTGGGAATATTCTCATTTATACCGGCTGGTCTAAAACTCCAATTGGATATGAAAAGAGAATAAATGAAATGATTGAAGAGGCTGGTTTTAAGGACAAAATCAGGTTTTATCTGGCCACAGCCGAGGATATGCTTGAAAGGATTATTGAGCCTGTAGATATTTTACATATAGACAGCTGGGTTGAGATAAGGAATGTTGACAGTACCGAATTTCTGAAGAAATGGGCAGATAAAGTAAAAAAGGGAGGATATCTTTTGATGAGAAACTATGGGTATGCAGACAGACAGCCATTTACAGACTCGGTAGACAGGGCTATGGTGGGACTTAAGCAGATTGAGCAGATGGGACTTATAACTGTTTTTCAAAAATAGTAATGACAAGAAAAGAACTGCATAATAAAATTGAAGAAACCTTTGAACAGGCTTTAAGAATAGTTGAGGCAAAAAATAAAGATTATGCATCAGAAGATGATGGTTTGAAAAACTTCAGAAGTGCGGAATTGGTAAAAATCAGTATGGAAAAATCTATTTTGGTAAGATTATTGGATAAGATTATGCGAATTAGTAACTTAATAGACAGGCCTAATGCTGTTATAGATGAGCCGATTACTGACTCAATCTTAGATGCGATTAATTATCTAGCGATTTTAAAGGCTAAATTGGAGAATAAAGAATGAATTTGCAGGAAATTCTTGAAAAAATAAAACACATTCCAAGTAATGTGGTAGACGAAGATACTACTATGCATGTAAAGTATTTATCTAATTTACCGGATGTTCCCTTAATTCTGGACTTTGGAACAGGATGGGGAAAAATTGCTATTTCTATGGCTCTTGCTTGCCCGCAGGCCGAAATAGTTACTTTTGATCCTGGGACTCCTTATCAAAACTATGAAGAAATTGTCAGAAAATATCTCAAACCTTATAAAAATATTAGATTTGCGATTAATGATTCTCATGAAGTTATTTGGATTGAGAGGATTGATGTATTATCAATTGATGCATCCCATACCTATGAAGACACAAAATTTGAAATAGAAAAATTTTATCCCTTTGTAAAGCCAGGAGGATTGATTTTAATGCATGATTATGTGGTAGAGCGTGTAGATGTAAAAAAAGCAGTAGATGAATACTTATTAGAACATCCAGAATATGAGATTTTAGAATCGGCGGGATATACGACAATAATTAAGAAATTATGAAAGATAAGTTGTTGGTTATAGCACCACATAGTGATGACGAAACGCTCGGTTGTGGAGGATTGATAGCAAGAACAATTGAAGAAGGCGGAGAAGTTACTGTTTTGGTTTTTAGTCATAATTATGGAATGGCCAGTTATGAAGAATTTTATAAGACAATGGCTTTGTTAAATGTATCTTATAAGACTGTTGGTTCTTTTGATGCCTTGAAATTTGATCAAATTGAGATATTGTCGATAGTTTCTAAAATTGAAGAAGTCTGTAAAGACATTAAACCGACAACTGTAGCTATTCCTTTTGCTGGATTTCATCAAGATCATGAAGCTGTCAACAAAGCGGCCTTGATTGCCTTGCGTCCACATGGCTACATGCCCCAGAGAGTTTTGGTTTATGAACAGCCTTATTATGGAACTTGGGGGAATGTATTTAAGCCTAATTATTATGTGGATATTACAAACCAGTTAGATAAGAAAATTGAAGCCCTGGAATGTTATAAATCTCAAAAGATTCCTTTTGATATGGTAAAAGCTATGGCACTGTTGCGGGGAGGTGAATCAGGAGTAAAATATGCCGAAAGCTATATGTTAATGAGGGAAATTGTATGAAAATAATCGTGAGCGGTTCGGCGGGATTTTTGGGCTCAAATCTTGTAAAAAGATTGATAAGAGATGTTTATGAAGTCGTAGAATGGGATATTATGGAAGGAAATGATGTTTGTAATCCTAATTTAACAGCAGATGGTCTTGATGCAATTTTCCATTTGGCTTGTCCAGTTGACCCTGAACATTATCAGGATGTGGCTTTACCGACTATTTTAGCAAGCTCTCAGGGAACATATAACATGCTGGAATTGGCTAAGAAAAATAATGCGAAATTCTTGTATGTCTCCTCCTCGGAAGTCTATGGGGATTCAACAAGTCTTCCTTATAAAGAAGACGACCCAGGAGTTGTTGCTACATGGGGAGACCGTGCATATTATGGAGAGTCTAAGAGATTTGGGGAGATGATGACTATAGTTTACCACCAATATTATGGACTAGATACAAGAATAGTGCGGCCTTTTAATATTTATGGGCCAGGTATGAGACATGATGATTCAAGAGTAATTCCTTCTTTTATGCGTAATAAAAAAGAAGGGAAATCTTTAATTGTTAATGATTTGGGACAATCTACAAGAACCTTTTGTTATGTAGATGATTTTATTGAGGTATTAATGAGAGCAATGTTTTATCCCAATACTAATGGGCAGGTGTTTAATCTTGGAAGTGAAGAATCTATTACTATGTTGCAATTGGCTTCAATGATTAGTTCAAATATTAAAATTGCAGAAGATACCAGAAGCGGAGAACAAAAACATCGTAAGCCTGATATAAATAAAGCAAAAACTATCTTAGATTGGCAACCTAAAATTAGTCTAAAGGAAGGATTGGAGGAGATGTGGAAAAGCTTTCGGTAGTAATAGCAACAATCAGTGATTCTATAGCGACCAATTTTACTCTGGCACAGATTATTTTTCAGCTGGAACAATCTGAAATTCCTTATGAGATTATTTTGGTTGATAATGGCAGTAGCGAGGAAGATAAATCTAATTTACAATCTTTTTTAGATTATCATAAAAACTTTCCTATCCAATATTTTGAATATGATATTAAAGGAACAATTCCGCCTCACTCATTTGGAGTAGAAAAGGCATCTGGAAAATACATTGTCGGTTTTGACCCGCATGTTGTTATTTCTCCTAACTGGTTTACTGTTATGCTTGAGACCTTACAAGAAAAACAAAAAGACGGATTTGAAGTAATATTTTCTCCCTTTGGGGTAGGAAGTATGCAAAAAAAAGGATTGGATTATATTGGGGGAAGCGATCTTATTAGGCCTAACCCATTTGGAAGAACATCAGGACAGGGACAATCTTGTAAAATGGGAGATGAGCCTTATCCCGTACTCTCCAATTCTATTAATGGATTTATTAGTACAAAAGATTGGCTCTTGAAGATTGGTAATATGTTCCCAGAGGCTTTTATAAAAGCAGGCGGGCATACGGCTGAAAGTTTGCTTATTGGTATTCCTACCTGGATGTGGGGTAAAAAGTGTCTTCTTCAACCCGAAGTTGTAGTGGAGCATCCTTCGTATAGAAGCCATTATGGAGAGGGAAGAAGTGCTAATATGCATCTTTCTATGGCAACAGGAGCTTATATTTGTGGAGGCCAATACTATTTAGATGAAATGCCTTATCAGTATGGAAAGTATGCAGAAGGACAGCTTGAGGAAATACTAATCTTGGCTTATGATGCAAGGGAATATGTAAAGGCAAATGCCAAAATTACTCTTGATGAGCTTATTAAGAATTGGGATGAAATTAGATATGCTTAAACATAGGAATAATTGTAGGTTTTGTCATAAGAATTATTTTAACTTATTTCTGGATTTAGGAAAGCAGCCTTCTCAGGGAGCATATTTGGAAGGCTATAATCTTGGGAAAGAGAATTTTTATCCTCTTAAGCTTTATCAGTGTCAAAGCTGCTTATTGGTTCAGCTATTGGATGTAGTTGAGGATGAATTTTTTCAGCCATATTTATCTTCGGTCACGCTTACTTCTCATTTTAAAAACTATGCGGGAGAACTTATTGAGAGGTTTCTAAAGCCTGGGGATTTTGTAGTTGAGTTTGGTAGTAATGACGGGGTATTGCTAAAACCATTACAACAGTTAGGAATAGAAGTTTTGGGAGTTGAGCCGGATAAAAGGATAGCCAAGTTAGCAAGAGAAAAAGGTATTCCTACTCTAGTTGAACCTTTTACGCAAAAAATAGCTAAAAAGATTAAACGCAAGGCTAAGATGGTTGTGGCTAATAATGTTTTTGCCCATATTGATGATATGGATGATGTTATGAAAGGAATTGATCTATTACTAGAAGACGGAGGGCTCTTTATTTTTGAAGTTCATAATTTTTTAAATATTTTAGCAGGGCAATATGATAATATTTACTTTGAACATTTGAATTATTATACGGTTTCAACTCTTGCTCCTTTCTTATCAAAATACGGATTCCATATTTTTGAAGTAAAACCAATTCCTACTCATGGCGGGTCAATAAGAGTATATACAAAGAAACTTTCTAATATTAACTTAGATACGAAAGTTAAGAAACATAAGAAGGAATTAGTAAGCTTATTAAAATTGCTTAAGAATAAAAAGATTATAGGTTTTGGGGCGGCAGGCAGAGCCAACACTTTACTTAACTATTGCGGAATAGATACTAAGTATTTAGATTATATAGTTGATGAGTCTCCATCAAGGTATGGTAAGTTTACGCCAGGGACTCACATTCGGATAATTCCTCCATCTGAAGCTGATTTTAAAAATATAGATTATGTCTTAATCCTTGCCTGGAATTATGAGAAAGAGATAAGAGAAAAGTTGAAAAAGTATAATAACCTAAAGTTCATTATTCCTTTGCCGAAAGTAAGGGTTATTTAATATGGAAAAATATCTTAATGTAGGATCGGGAAATGTCCCTTTGCCTGGGTTTATCAACATTGATAAGTATTATTATCCAGGGTCAACTCATCCAGGAATGAATCTGGAGGATGGTAAAACCTGGCATCAAGAATATCCAGATTCTCCATGGTTATATGGAGATATAGTTAAGCTGGATTTTCCAAATGAATATTTTGATAAAGTAATAGCAGTTCATGTAATTGAGCATATATCTATGAATGATGGAAATAAGGCAATTGGAGAAATGTTTAGAGTACTTAAAAAGGGCGGTATTGTTGAAATTGAGACTCCCGATTTAACTAAAGCTTGTGAGTTATTTTTGAATGTGCATATTTCAAATGAGAAAAATAATGCTGATTGGTTTAGATTTATGGGACTTTTGTATGGAAGCCAAGGGGCAGAGGGAGAAGGACAATTTCATCTGTGCGGTTATTCTAAAGAATATTTAAAATTTAGAATGGTAGAGCATGGATTTGTTAACATAGAGGAAATTCCGGTAGGTTTTGGACATGGAACCCGAGAGGGTGGTCATGGAGAACCTGAGTTTGATTTTAGATTAAGGGGAGTTAAACAATGAATTTAATAATTACACCTGTCTATAAAAGTTATGAAATAGTGAGAGAGATGGTAGAGGCTATTGATAAATATACAGTTAATCCGTTTCTTCATATTCTTATAGACGATGACTCTGATTTAGGGGAGTTTCCAGTCAAATCATCACCAACTAGAAGAGTCATTATGCTTAAGAGGGATTACACAGGAATTATTCATAAGAACGGACTCGGTCAAGCAATTCAGATAGGGCTCTGCTATGCCCATCAGAAGTTTTTTAATGAAAAACTAAATCCTGTCTTTGATAATGTTTTCTTAATTGAGGCTGATGTAATTGTAAAAGAGGAATGGGATAAAAAGATGCTTGAGATAAAGGAAACTTTGCCGGAAGACTGGATCACTCTCGACCAGCAATCGGTTGATAAAGAAGGAAAGCTGACTTATCCGACAACTGTTTCTCCAAGACTTGGGTGGGAAAGGGAAAATTTGGAAATAATGAAGTATCCAGATTTCCAGGTAACTCTTTTTAATAAGAAGATTTTTGAGACTGGGATAAGATTTAGCGATAGCCCGAGCCACTTTGATATTAACTTTGGCAATGCAACTGAAGGAATGGGAAAACACTACCGAACTACTTTGGTAAGTTCGTACCATTATACATATGCTTCAAGACAGTTTTTGAATGAAATACCAAAAGAATAGGTATTGAAAAATGAACTGGGATATGTTATAATAGATACAATAGATTCGACCCATTCGATAAACTCAGGGTAAACAAGCTCACTATAAATATAATGAAACATAAACTTAATAAAAAAAGACTGGATTATGCTAAGTTTTTAAATAGATGGTTGCCTCATATAATATTAACTTTGGCAAAGTATTTCCCCAAACATTACAAAAGATGGTCAAAAATAAACAGGAAGAAAGACAAGTCTTATTCAGCCAGTGATTTTAGATTCTGGTTGTATTTAAGGCTATTGGATGAAAAATATCCGATATTATGATTTATAGAAATAAGGATGGGACAATTTATAAGATTGAGAGCGAATTTTCCAATTCAGCCATACCTGTTCTGCCAAGCACGAGTGAATATAAGCCTTTGGAAGATAAGGTGGATACTTTGAAGAAAGCAATTCTGGAACTAGAAGAGGTTGTTAATTATCTGCTGGATAAAAAAGATGAGAATTTGATTATGAAAGCTGATTTGAGACCAAAAGGCAGTAATGCCAAGCATTTTACTAAATGGATGAGAAAGGGAAGATGCCCTGGATGTGGAGTGGGTTGCGGATCTGACCATTGGGAAAATTGTTGGGCTAGGAAGGAACTATTGTCTCAGATATGAAGAAGAAGATTGTAGGAAAAACAATTAGTGTTAGAAAAACAAAAAAGGGTTTAATTTGGAAAGTTCAAATGATAAATAAAAAATTTTGGAAGGAGTTTTTAAATTTATGAAAAAGAGAAAATTAACAGTCTGGAAAGAATATATAGAAAAAAATTATCCTGATTGTGAATGTATTTTTTGTGAATTAGTAAAAAAGGGTTATTCGCTTTATACGATTGGACAAATGACAGGTACAAATAATTGGAGGATTGCAGAATATTTAAAATGAAAAATTATAGTAAAGATAAACAAACTGAAATAAGTGTCAAGATTAAAGTGCCTACTGATTGGCTTAACCATCCTGATAAAAAGTACGATAAAACAAGAGATAAGATTTATAAGAATTGGGCTTTAACTGTATTTTTAACAGGACATAGGGCAGAGGATTGGCTTTGGGAAGAAATAGACAAGAATAAAAGTATGTATGAAAATCATGATGGGAAAGTTTGGTTTTTTGATGCTATTCATGCAATAGAAAGAATTATGCAAATTATTATTGAAAAGCATTTTGGTACAAGTAAGTAAGAATAGAGATATGAATTATACATATACAAAAAAGACAAAGCAATCAGAGATATCCCTAGAATCATTACAAAAGGTTTGGAATGAGGAGGAAATTGTACCAATAAAATTTATGCCTACAGGAGAGATAAGCTATGTTACGCCTAAAATAGCTGATGTAATTAGAAAGTATAATGGAGGAAAAGTAAAAAAGGGACATCTGATTCAGAAAAGAATTAATGCTAAAAATCCAGATGATTTTTATAAATATTATTGTACTTGTAGAGGAATTCCAAAATATGTAGGATCTGAATGGAAGTGGGAATGTTCTAAATGCAAGGCAAGCAATTATGAGAAAAAATAAAGAATATAAAAATCACATAGATAGACTCCAGATGTCTTTATTTTCTACTCTGTACCATAAAGCAAGGGGTTATATTATAGTGCCAAGTACTGTTTTTAGTAACTTAGAAAATACAGAATGGGGTAAGCTGGATAATTTCCGAAAGACTATGGGGATTATTGAAGATGAGTATTCTAATGAAGCTAATGAAACCTTAAATAGTTGGGTAGATGTAGAAACTAGACATTATATTATTTCAGGAGGAGATTATGCTCCCGTAGCTTCGAGATTTTATGATACGGAGGATAGAAATGGTAATTTATTATATGGAGCAAAATCTATTACCGATTCTTATCAGGATTTTGTATTAAAGGTAGGGAAAAAGCTTGGTTTAGATTTTAAGCCTAATTTCAGTTATTTTGCATAATGTATTTAGAAATAGAAGAAAAAACAGGAAGAATTAAATGTCCTAAATGCGGTGGGAAGGCTACACTGAAAAGTATATATTCAGATATGTTTCCTATAGGTGTTAAATTCGCTCAAACTTTAAAAAGCTATTGCTAGAGGCATTTGAAGAGGAAAAAATGAAAAAATATGCAGGGAAGACTCATTGGACGACTAAGCTGGGCAAAAATGTATCCATAGAACTTTTGGATTTAGGAGCTGGCGGAACAAGCCATAATTTATTGTGCTGGATATGTAATGAAAATAAAGCTGTCTATAATATGTATCCTAATTGGATTTTTCAGCCTTGCTGGGATTGCCAGGCAAAACTAGGTCTTACAGGGATAGAAATTGAGTATAAGAAGAAGTGGTGGTGGAAGTTTTGGAAGAAAAATGGTAAAAAAGATAACAGTTAAGTGTTCGGGATGCGGAAAGTCTTTGGAACTTAGGTATTCTTTTTATAAAAGAAGTTTAGATTGGGGTAAAAAGAATTTTTATCATAAGGAATGTTCATTGAAATTTGCAAAAGATAGATGGAATAATTCAATATCTTAAAATGAATACTTATCTATTAATAATAAAATCCCATACTGAGATACCTGATTTTGAATCGGAAATTGATGCTAAAAATAGAAAAGATGCTATTGACATATTTTATAAAGAACTAAGAGGAGAGTTTGACAAAAAGTTTATTGAAGAACATATGGCAAGAGAATACAAAAACGGAAAATTCAGATAATGGAAGATATTAAGTTTGCGATATTGTCAGCTGTGATAGGGATTGTGTTTGGAATTGTTGTTGCCCAGAGTATTTATTTTGTGATTTTTGGGAGTTTTTGAAAGATGATAACTGTCATTATTTTGTCTCATTTTAAAGAGAGAGAGTCTCATCTGAAGCAGATAGTTGATAATCTTATGTCTGGAACAGTCAAACCGAAAGAGATAGTAATATTTATTGACAATCCTCAAATAGAGTTTGATGATGACACAGTTACTATTATCCACTCCGACAAAAACTTTCTTCCCAGAATCCGTTTTGCTTTAGGAACTTATTTTGATACCGAATATTGTTTTTTCATAGATGACGATCTAAGCGTAAGAGAAAAGACTTTGGAAAACTTTTTAAGTTATGCCAAACCAGATACTATTTTAGGATATCAGGGAAGTATTTTGGGAGATACACCGATTCCTTATGCCAATGATACGCCGATAAGACGAGGAGATAGATTGATAGAGGTTGATATAATCTTGAGAACTTACTTTGTTCCTTCCAAATTATTAACATTGGGACTGCAATTGCAGACACTTCATCCCGAACTGCCAAGGGTTTCTTTGGATGATGTTTATTTGTCTTTGGGAAACAAGTACCTTAATAAAGGAAAAAATATGGTTATACCTGTTTCGGAGAATTCGGATTTGATAGAATTGGGAGAGCTTGGGGTCGGTCAATCTCACGGAGGAGAACATTATAAGAACCGTAATCTGGTTTGCAGGACATTAATGGATATATATAAAGAATGAAAATATCAAAACCGTATTATAGAATAGATAAATGTCCGAAAGGACATAAAATGACAGGGATAGGAATGTCTGCTTGTGACAAAATTTATGAGTGTAAGTGTAATAAGTGGATAAAATATTGTAATGGTCCATTAATAATATTTAAGAAGAATGGAAAAAAGAAAATTAAACATAAAGTAACTTCGGAAATGCTGGTAGTTTGTGGATACTTGGGGTGTGAAGGAAAAATTATAAAAACTGAGAGTGAGAGATATTGGAGTGAAAGCTGTAATAGATGTGGTTGGGGAACAGGAGGAAGCAAGTGAATAAAATCTTGGTGACGGGATCTTCTGGTTTTGTCGGTTCTTATGTAATGGAGCTATTTCCTGATGCGATAGGTTATGATGTAAAAAACTCAAATAAAGATAATATTTTAAATAAACAGCATCTTTTTCGTATTCTTAAAAAGAATAAAACAGATACTATTATTCATCTGGCGGCCTATGTATCTGTGGCGGATTCTGAAAAACAGCCCCAGATATATAAAAAGAATAATATTGAGGGAACAATGTGCGTTGTAGGGGCTGCAATAAAGGCTGGAGTTGGGAAAATTATTTATGCTTCTTCTTCGGCTTCCTCCCAACCGACTTCTTCGATTTATGCCTTAACTAAATATGTACCTGAGTTGATTTTGGATTGTTTTAAAGATGAAATCGACACAGTCTCTCTTAGATTTTTTAATATTTATGGGAAGGGTTCTAATCCTGTTTATGGAAGGGTTATTGATAACTTTATTAAAGGAACTAAAAGAGGTAGGATTATTATCCATGGAGACGGAAAACAGACAAGGGATTTTATCCACGCTAGAGATGTAGCAAGAGCCATAAAACTTGCCGTAGAGAAAAAAATAACATCAGGAAGCGTAATAGATATAGGAACTGGTAAGACTACCAGTGTTAACAGATTAGCTGTTATTATAGGAGAGTTGATGCAGAAGCAACCAAGAATTATTTATGATGACCCTAGAAAAGAAGTCAGGTACTCGAAAGCCGATTTGACTAAAGCAAGGCATTTGTCTTTTAAGCCTGGTATTGATTTAAGAGAAGGATTAAGGGATCTTTTATGATTGAAACTAAACGATTGAAAATTGTACTTCTTGAAGAAAGACACTTGGAGGATTTGAGGAAGATGAGAAATGATCCGACAACTTCTCATTGGTTGACTGATATTACACCTATTAGTGAGGAAGCTCAGAAAGAGTGGTTTAAAAAACTTCAATTGGATAAATCACAAATGTATTTGGCAATTGAATATAAACCGGAGAATAAAAATATCAACCCAAAATTAGCTGAGTTTATTGCCCCCCGATTTGTTGGAATGCTGCGTTCTGATGAATGGGATAGAATAAATAGGTCTGTAAGGATTGGAATTGATATTGTGCCAAAATATAGGGGAAAGGGATTTGCAAGTGAGGCTTTTGGGGCATTTATAGATTATTTGTTTAAACAACAGGGGATGAATCGTATCTGGTTCTTGGTGGCAGAAGGCAATAAAGTAGCAAAAAAACTTTATGATAAGTTTGGATTTAAGGTTGAAGGAAAGCAACGACAGGCTCTTTACAGAGATGGAAAGTATCATAGCTATATTATGATGAGTTTATTGGAGAAAGAATCCTTTGACTTTGCTCCCTCCAAAGGCGGGCAGACAGGACAAGTAACAAATGAATAAAATAATACCAGTTGGACAATTTTTACCCTACACTCTGGGGGATTTGTCTGTGGTAATACCTCAAGCTTCTCAATATGTGAAGAGAATTAAGTGGTTTATTCCCCAATATATCAAGATGACACCGCCTGAAGTGGTTAAAAATACTTTGGTGGTTTATGACAAGGGGGATATGGAAACTTACAATCTTCTCTTAAAACACAATATTAAAGGAAAAGCGATACAGTATGCCCAAAGCACTTATAAACAGGAAGCGGGATTTATGGACATAAAGACGAGGCTATGCGTACGGATGCATAATGATACCTTTTTTATAAGAAACGACTGGGCGGAAACTTTGGTTGATATTTTTAATTCTTCAAGTAAGCCGACAATAATCGGGGCTTTTAATATATCGGGAGGAATAAGCAAGAAAGTATTAGATAGGATATTATTTCATTATCCTTGTTTTCAGACTGTTTATGATAATTTGGAATTTTCCCAAGATGAAAATCCAACCATAGGAGCACCTTTTCTAGGAGCGTTTTTTATGGCATCTCAAACTTACGCCTGGCAAAGCATTTATCCTTTGGTAATCCAGATAAATGAGGGGCAAATGGATAAGGAAGATGTGGTTACTACCTTGCTTTTTTCTATTATGGGTGTTATAATAACAAATTGGAACAATATGTTTTCTTTTGTTAAAAGCGGAGTGCCATACGGAGACTTTGAAGAAGGATTTGTACCTTCTGGAGAACAATTTATAGTAACCCCAGAAAACAAGGCCAATTTCCCCAAAGCAGAATACCAGACGATACTCTGTGAAACAGAATTTAAGGAGATAATTTATGGATAATCCTTCGACAAGCTCAGGACAAGATAAAATAGTTTTGTTTCATCCTTATTTATCTGAATCTGCTAAAAATCGGGCAAGACTACAAATGGATAATAGATGGATAGGTGAAGGACCTCTTGTAGAAGAATTTGAGAAAAAATTTGAGAACCGCATTTCTGGTAAACATCGGGCAATTGCAGTTAATTCTGGCACATCGGCACTTCATCTGGCATATATTCTAGCTGGGATAAAAGAGGGGGAAGAGGTTATTGGATCTGTTTTTACCTGTTCAGCCTCGTATTCGGGAATCTTATATCAGGGGGCAAAGATGGTTTTTGCTGATATTGAAAAAGATACAATGAATATTGATCCTAATCATGTAGAGGAGCTATTTAAACAGCAGGGAGAAAGAATTAAGGCAATTATTGCCGTGGATTATGCGGGTATGCCTTGTAATTATGATAGACTTTTGCCAATCGCTAAGAAATGGAATGTACCGATTATTGAAGATGCGGCTCAGGCAATCGGGGCAACTTACAAAGGGAAACGTGTTGGTGAGATTTGCCAATATACTGCTTTCAGTTTTCAGGCGGTGAAAACCATAACTACTGGAGATGGTGGGATGCTGACAATAGAAGATCCGATGCAGGAAGAACAAGCTAAGAGAATTAGATGGTTTGGAATTGACAGAAAAGCTAAGTTTGAAGACAGATGGAAGCAGGATATTTGGGAAGTAGGTTTCAAGTATCAAATGACAAGTATTGAGGCCGCAATGGGAATTGAAGGGCTTAATGAGCTTGATGACTTAATTGAAGGGGCAAAGAAAAGATTCGAGGCATATAAAAAGGGACTGGAAGGAATACCAGGAATTAGATTAATCAATAAAGATGTGCCAGATAATATTGAGTCTAGTTATTGGCTTTGTACAGTTGAAACTGAAAGCAGAGAGGCTTTGAAGAAAAAACTTTTGGAAAATAACATTGAGTCAAATCCAGTTCATTATCGGGCTGATAGATATAAAGTTTATGGTGGAAGAGTTTATAACTGTCCCAATATGGATGCTTTAGAACATAAATATTTAGTATTACCAATGCATCATTATGTAACAGAAGAGCAAGTTGCTGAAATTTGCTCTGTGATAAAATCGGGGTGGTGATAGTAATATGAAGAATAAAAAAGAAAATATAAAAAATAAGAAAAGAATTATTAGGATTAAATCTAAAGCATTAAAAGATTTTGAAAAAGAATTACCTAAAATATATAAAGGTATTAAACCTGTAAGGACTAAATCTAAATTGGGAACGACCAATCCAATTAAAAGTGTTAGCAGGATAAAATCTAAATGGGGAAGTACAACTACGACATCATTTATTCCTGAATATCCTATGTACCCATTTCCAAAAACATCATTTTTGGAAAAATTGTGGAATAATTTATGGAGGTGGGTAAGATGAACCCTTCGACTACGCTCAGGGCAAGGAGGTTGACTAATAGTAATATAGAAGTAACATTCGTGTTTAATCCAGTTTTAACTAATTTTATTAGGCCAGCTTTGGAATCTTTATATAAATATACTCCTGTTAATTTCAGGGTAATTGTAGTAGATCAAACTAAAGATGGAGTCTATGGACTTGTACATGATTATGCCGACTTGATTATTAGAAATCCTAAAAGGAAAAACATGGGATTTGCAAAGAGTATGAATGAAGGAATTATTCACGGATTGTACTGGGGTTCTAAATATGTAGCTGCTTGCAATGATGATATTTTGATGATTTCAGATCGTTGGTGGCAGGGAATCTTAGACCAGTTCGATGCTTTTCCCGAAATGAAGGCTGTTAATCCAGCTTCGCCAATTGAACCTGGTTTTGGTTATGGTTTAGCTGATGATGGTCATTGGATACCTGGAAATTCGTGCCCACCATGGGGAATACAAATTGGCAATAATATATACCCTAAAGCTCCAGATGGTAGCCCTATTACTTTGGAAATAGCTCAAACCAAGAAAGGCTACGATATGTTACTTGCCCACCGCCAAGGACATATTGAAGGATTTGCGGGCTGGTTTGTGGTGGGCAAGAGAGATTTCTGGGAAAATGTGGGGTTATATGATGAAAGGTTTGGTCCCGCAGGAGCGGAAGATTATCAACTCTGCCATAGAATTTATTTAGCGGGAGGGCGGGCTTCAGCTACCATGCGTTCCTTCGTATGGCACGAATGGATGGCTAGTAAGAAAAGATCTAATACTACAGCAGAAATTGTTCCCTATACTAAACCTTCTTTCCAAAATTGTGATGCATTATTTGAATTTAGTCCAGATGGAGCTAATTCACCGATATTCCCACCTAGAGATGAACCAGATAAGCCTTTTGGGAATAAAAGAAAACTTAAACAGGAAGGTTTCTTCGTGGAGGATCCAAGATAATGCCTATTGATTTTTTAAGATAAAGTTGTAGAATAAATAACAGAGGGGTTAAAAATTTAGCTTCTACCCAAAGCTCAGGGTAGAAGTTTTTTTATTTTATGGCATACGACGCTCACAAAAATTTTTCATATTCAACAGTATTAACAGCTCCAAGTCCTGCGGATACTGGCACTAGCTTAGTGGTTGCCGCAGGAGATGGAGCAAAGTTTCCCGCAGTTGCTTTCAATGCAACTGTTTGGCCTAGCTGTAGATAATATTTAAGAAAGGAGGTAAGGAATGCTTTATATAATGTTTAACGGGCCTGCACCGACAACAGCAGCACAGGCAGCAGTTACGACAGGAACGGCTATTAAAACAATGCTTCAGGTGAAGCTTAATGGCTCCGCAACAAATACAGGCAAGATAATAGAGTGGGGTATTTCATTTGACGGCTCGGCAGCAGCCACTCCAATTAAATGCGAATTGTTAACAACAGGTACAGTTAAAGCCACAATTACAGAGTTTGTGGCAGCTGACATTATTAACCTTGACCCTAATGCCGCAGCAGTAACAGATGATAACCCGTTTGCTTTTGGTGCAGCGGGGGACGAGAGTGGTTACACAGCAACGGCGGAAGGAACAATTACAGCAACTAGGGAAATGGATGTTCAGTTTGTTGCACTTACAAATCAGTATATAAAACAGTTTCCGCTTGGGCGTGAGCCGCAATTTGCTCCTAGTGAATTTCTGCGTATAAGGGTAACAGCGGGGACAGCGGTTAATTGCTACTGCTATGTTGTAGTGGAGATTTAACATGAGTGTTAGAAAAGTAGATATTGACAAAGAGAAGGTTACTTTTGAGTTTTCGGGTATGCCAGATACTGCTTCTGAGCTGAACGCAGAGCTGGTTGAGAAAAAAACACCTATAAGTACGCCTGGAGGTGCCTGGTATAAGTTGTCCATTCTTTTACCTCCGCCCGAAGCACCGATAGACAAATGGCTTCTAGCTGCCAACAAACGCCTTGAGGGGTTAAAACTGGGTTTCCGCCCTGAAATAGCTTTAAACGAAAATGGGGTTCCGACAGTTTATTGCCATATTCAGGAAGGCGAACGCATAATAGATGAGGTAACAGAAGATGGCTAATTTCTTTTCTGGATTTGAATTTGGCGATGCTACTGAGTGGTCTACCACGGAAGGTACGGACTTTTCCTTCCCAGCCGCAGCGGCAATTAACGGGGCTTACGGCTTTAGGGCTGGGGCTGGTAATCTTAGTGATAGTGGGGTTATTCGTATAAACCAAACCAGCCTGGATAATCCCAACGAATATGCGGGGTTTCATTATAAACCAAGCGGCTTGCCAGTAACAACCACCATGCAGATTTTTGAGTTTAATGGTCTGTTTCTCCGAATAGTCCAAAACCCTAATGGCAAACTTCATCTTGATATTGCAGCGAATACCAGCGATTTAGGTTCAACCGTTCTTTCTATAAACAATACTTATTTAATTGAAATAAGGGCGTGGAAGAACGATACTTCGGGAGTAGCCTCTTACAGCAAATTAACAGCGTCTTTGTGGATTGATAGAAAAGAAGAATTAACCCTTTCAGTGGATACCGAAGCTGCTGGTTTCTTTAATCCTACAAGCACTCTTGCCCGAATAGGCAAATTACAAGGTTATAATAATAGTTTCCAAGCTGACTTTGATAACTTTTACTATACTTTCACAAAAAAATTAGGTGCTTGCAGATTTGTCGCTTTTATTTTACCGACTGGTGACACTACCTTGTCAAGCGATGGTACATGGGGGAAATCAGCCGATTGTAGTGATGCTACGCCTACCGATAAATACACCGAAGTTGACGAAGGATTGCCACCTGATGATGCAACCAGCTATGTCTGTAAGACTACATCAGGCAATCAGTTATTTACCAAACCTTCTGCAAACCTGCCAGCAGATTCTTATCTACAGGCTATTGGTTGCTGGGCTTATCACGCTTATGTTGATCCTGGTACCCCTGGAACTCCCCGTGTCAAGATACGCCACCCTGACGGGACTGCTAGTTTGATAGCCCGTGACTGGGGGGCACAAGTCTTTAGCACTGGATTTACATGGACAGGTTCTTTCTCCATACTCAGGCCGACACTTAATATTCCCTGGACTCCGACAACCGCCGATGAGGCTAATGTGGGTTTTACCAGAATTTTGGGGACATCTGGCGTGGTAACACGCTGTTCAACTATTTTGGCGGCTATCGTGTATGATGATGAACCACATAGGCAGAGGATTGTCCAGTTGAATCAGGCGGTTAATAGAAGCAATACTTATTAAGTATGATATATGGCAAGAATATGGCGAAGTTACGGCAAGATATACATAATTCGGGTAACAGTACCTTTACCTGAAGCTACTACTACCAGTACTTCTACCAGTTCAACTAGTACTTCGTCCTCTACATCCACGACTTCGACTACTAGTACATCTACTACCAGTACTTCCACTAGCACTTCTACAACCACTTCTTCTTCAACAAGTACAACTCAATCAATAAGTACATCAACTTCCTTAACTACCAGTACTTCTTCAACTACCACTAGTAGTAGTACTTCAACCACAAAATCTACAAGTACAACTATTAGTAGCTCTACCAGCACTAGTTCAACTACTACTTCTTCCTCCACCAGTACTACAAAATCTACTTCTACTACTATAAGTAGTTCCACATCAACTAGTAGTACAACTACTTCATCTTCAACCAGTACAACAAAATCTACTTCTACCACAACTACTCAATCAACCAGTACATCATCTACAACCACTTCATCATCTACGAGTACAACCCGGACAATTTCTACGAGTTCTACTATTAGTACTTCAACCTCTAGTACAACCACATCATCTAGCACTAGTACTACTTTAACCACTTCTACAACTACCAGCATTACGACAAGCACATCCTCAACTACAACAAGTAGCTCTACTTCAACCACTCAGTCAACATCAACGAGTACATCTATCAGTACCTCAACAAGTTCTACGACTACTTCCTCTTCTACCTCAACAACCAAAAGTACCTCGACTAGTACTACAATTTCTACTTCGACAAGTTCCACTACGACTAGCTCATCAACCTCAACAACCAAAAGTACCTCCACGAGCTCAACTATATCCACATCAACTAGTTCTACAACCACATCTTCAAGTACCAGTACCACTCAGACTACTAGTACTTCAACTTCTATAAGTACGTCTACGAGTTCAACTACCACTAGTAGCTCTACAAGTACTACTCAATCGACTACGACTTCAACTACGCAGTCTACTTCTACAAGTAGTACAACAACTTCTTCCAGTACATCTACCACTCAGTCAACATCAACCTCAACAACACAATCTACTTCTACAAGTTCTACCACTACAAGTTCCAGTACTTCTACAAGCAGTACTACGACATCCAGTAGCACAACCACGACTATTTCTACAACGACATCCAGTAGCACCACAACATCCACGAGTTCAACTACTACTTCTAGTAGCACTAGTACTACTCAGTCAACTAGTACAAGCACAACACGATCAACGAGTACAAGTTCCACAACAACATCATCTTCAACCAGTACTACAATTAGTACTTCTACAACTACTACATTAGCTCCAACAACTTCAACAACTACTACCCAGTCTACAAGTACAAGTTCGACTACTACATCCAGTTCAACTACAAGCTCAACCACAACAAGCACGTCTACTAGCAGTACCACTACAAGTTCCAGCACTAGTACAACTAAAAGCACTTCAACATCTTCTAGTAGTTCTACGACTCAATCTACTAGCACAAGTAGCACTACTACATCTAGTTCTACATCGACAACTATTTCTACTTCTACTTCATCTACCACCACTTCTTCATCAACCACAACAACCCGATCCACTTCAACATCATCCTCTATAAGTACCAGTACCAGCTCTACTACAACTAGTTCATCAACAAGTACAACTCAATCTACGAGTACATCCAGCTCAACAACAACTTCTACTTCCTCAACAACAACTAGCAGTAGCACAAGTACTACTCAATCAACGTCTACAAGTTCTACGACTACAAGTTCTTCTACCTCAACTACTCAAAGTACTAGTACGTCGACTTCGCTTAGCACAAGTACTTCAACTTCTTCTACAACCACGAGTAGTTCCACCTCGACAACAATTTCGACTAGTTCTTCAACTTCAATTTCGACTTCCACTTCCTCGACGATTACTTCTAGTTCAACATCAACAACACAAAGTACGAGTACTTCATCGACAACAACTTCTTCTTCTACAAGTACGACACAAAGTACTTCTACAAGTAGTACTACGACTAGTTCTTCAACCTCTACAACGAAATCAACAAGTACAAGCAGTACAACAACCTCATCGTCAACGAGTACAACTCAAAGTACCAGTACATCTTCCACAACGACTTCAAGTTCTACTAGTTTGACAATTTCAACTTCAACAACCAAATCTACTTCTACAACAACTACGAGGTCAACCTCTACCAGTACTAGCTCTACAACTACAAGTTCATCTCGGTCTACTTCTACATCTTCTACTACTACGAGCAGCTCAACAAGTACATCAAAATCGACCTCAACCAGTTCTACTACAACTTCTATATCAAGCTCGACAACGAGTTCAACCTCGACTACAATTTCTACGAGTACTTCGACAACAACTAGCTCATCTACCTCAAGTACAACTACAAGTTCATCGAGTTCTACTACTTTATCTACATCTACTTCGACTTCTACATCAACTTCCTCGACTACCACGTCAAGCAGCACTACGACAACTATGTCAACCTCTACATCAACATCTACTACCCTGCCGCCAATCTTATTCCAAACCAGAAAGGCGACTTTGATTACACCCCAATCTCCGCATGGAACTCAGGCAAGACTATACCACAGCCAGACTGGTATCATAACTGAAAAAACTAAGCCATTTACGCAACAAACACCACATCAAGCAAAAGCAAAACCCTTTTCGGAACAAACACCACACCAAGCACAAAATAAAAAGTATACTGATAAAGCGGGGATATCAGATCCCTAAATAAATTATGGCAAGATTATTTAGTACAGGATTTGAATTAAATTCCACAACTGCAGGGGTTGAATTTACAACTGTAACAAACGGAACAATTTCAACAACTACAATACGAAGTGGAACATATGCAGGACGTATAAGCTCTCTTGCTTCTGGAACAGCTAGGGGATTTCTCTATCAATTTGCTTCAGCAGCAGGGAATGGCCCTTATTTTATCCGTTTCTACTTTAGGTATGCCACTCTACCTTCTGCCACTAATACTATATTTTCAGTTGATGACGATACCGCAGTAGCGGAGGCAGCAGGTGTTGCCATATTGCTTACGAGTGGCGGAGCATTACAGCTTTTTAACGGAGCAACCCAAATAGGAAGTGATAGTTCAGCTCTATCTGCAGACACCTGGTATAGGGTTGAGGTTAAGTTTGATAAAGCTCCTGCTGATGGAAGTGAAGAATTAAGAGCATTAATTGATGGGGTTGAATTTGCAGGAGCCGCCAATCTTACTTTAGCCGCAACAATTCACTCTATGGCTTTCGGGGGGAATATAAGAACAGAAGCTCAAACTACAGGAGATTGGTTTTTTGACGATATAGCAATTAATGACTCAAATGGTTCTTTCCAAAACTCTTATCCAGGGAAGGGAGAAATAATTCATTTGAGACCCAATGCGGCAGGAGATAATGCTGATACAGGAGCATATACTGCGGTAGATGAAGTAACTCCTGATGATGCAACAACAACTATTTTTAACGATGGGAGTGATGGAACAAACGATTACAATATAGATGCAACTCCTGCAGGATTGGCTTCAGACGATACTATAAATGTTGTTCAGGTCGGAGTTAGATTTTCTGAACAGGGTAGTTGCACATTTGTTCTAAGAATAAAATCATCTTCAGGGGGAACAGTAGAAGAATCAAGTTCTATAGCGGATAGTTCTGAAACCTATTTTACCAATAAACCATCTGCTCCTAGAAATTATTCTCTTACCTTATATGATCTTCCTGGTGTTTCCACAACGGCTTGGACAAAGGCTGATTTGGATACTGCACAAATAGGAGCAAGAATTACTGGAAATTTTGATGATGTTAGAATTTCTACCCTCTGGCTTCTTGTAGATCATCAACCTATGGCAGTAGCTACAACATCTACTTCAAGCTCTACTTCAACTTCTTCTACCACAACCAGCAGTTCAACTTCTACTACTAAGTCGACATCAAGCAGTACTACTCAATCAACAAGTACGTCCTCAACCACAACGAGTTCTTCTACTTCTACTACTCAATCTACTTCCACAACAAAATCAACGAGTACGTCCAGCACAACTACTAGCTCTAGTACGAGTACCACCAAGTCTACAAGTACCTCAATTACTCAAAGTACCTCTACAAGCTCGACCACCACCTCGAGTTCAACCAGTAGCACTCAATCAACGAGTAGTTCTACAACTAAAAGTACTTCAACCAGTTCTACTACTACGAGTAGCAGTACCTCTACTACTCAGTCTACGAGTACCACCCAATCAACATCTACTTCAATTTCAAGTACTACTACTTCATCTAGCACAAGTATAACTCAATCAACATCAACTACTCAATCAACCAGTACTAGTAGTACAACCACATCAAGTAGTACTACCCAATCAACGAGTACCAGTACAACTCAGTCTACTAGTACTAGCTCTACAACTACAAGTTCATCTACTTCAACAACACAGTCTACTTCGACTTCGTTGACTTTGTCAACTTCGCTCAGCACAAGCACTTCAACTACAACTTCATCAAGTACATCCACTTCCTCTACAACTACTTCATCAAGTATAAGTACTACGAGTTCCACTTCTACTTCAACCACATTTTCTATTACTACCAGTACTAGTTCTACGACAACGAGTTCCAGTACTTCTACCACTCAATCCATAAGTACTTCGACTTCATTGAGTACCTCGACTTCGCTCAGCACAAGTACATCTTCAACTACGACATCTTCTTCAACAACGACAACTAAATCTACTTCAACTTCGTTGACTACATCAACTTCACTCAGTACGAGTACTTCCACAACTGTAAGTAGTTCTACTTCGACTACATCGAGTACATCGACTACGCTCAGCACAAGTACTTCAACTAGCAGTACGACCACGAGTAGCTCAACAACAACAACTCAATCGACAAGTTCTTCTACAACTCAAAGTATCAGTATATCCTCAACAACAACTTCAAGCAGTACTTCTACTACTAGTTCAACATCAATTTCATCTAGTACAACTCAATCAACCAGTACTTCTTCTACGACTACTTCTTCGAGCATTTCTACAACTAAAAGTACTTCTACTAGTATTTCGATATCTCAGTCGACTTCAACTTCTTCTACCACAACCAGCAGTTCTACTACTAAATCTACGAGTACAAGTACAACCCAATCAACCAGTACAACAAGCTCAACCTCGACTTCTACATCATCTACAACAACTTCTTCTAGTACGAGTACAACTCAAAGCACTTCTACTACTCAGTCAACCTCTACTACTCAATCAACTAGTACATCAAGTACAACTACCAGTAGTTCGACGAGTACTACACAATCAACGAGTACTTCTTTAACCACAACTCAATCCTTAACTACTTCGACTAGTAGTACGACAACCTCAAGCAGTACTACTATTTCAACAAGTTCCAGCACAAGTACTAGTTCAACCACAACAAGTTCATCAACAACTATTTCTAAATCAACGTCTTCTTCAACTTCTACAACTACAACAACTCTTGCATCAATGTTAATTAAAAACAGAATTGGTACAAGTGTTTATAAAGATAGGGCATGGATAGTTGATCCTTGAGGCTATTTTGGGGCTTGACAGAACTATATTATTGTTATACTATCTACAGTAGGGTAAGTTAATGAACTATACCATCTAGCGAAAGCTGGGTGGTTTTTTTGTGATATGAAAGGAATAAATTAGTGGCAGTTAACTATCAATTTCAGGAAGAATATACAGGATTAGGAAGAACCGCAACTGTTACCAGAGGAGGAAAACAGCGTGTTGAAGCAGGTCCTGATTTTAAGGAAGATGACCAAACAGGAACAGGTAATATTAATTATACCACTAATATAGATGGCTCCTTCAGGCTTAATCATATTTCTGTTAAATTTGCCTCAACTCCAACTCAACCCGTAACTGTTACTCTTGTTTCAAGACTTGGAAGTCAATATAATGTAACACTTGAAACACAAACTTTATCTGCAGGTGACACAGGCTTTCTTTTTATTCCTGCTCAGGACTTATGGTTTGGACAGGGAGATGAAATAAACGTAACTTGTGCCGGCGGTGCTGGAATACAATATGGAATGAGAATAGTCTATGGACTTTCTGGGGAGACTACTACAACTTCAACCTCAACCACTACTTCAAGCACTACTACTTCAAGCAGTACTTCTACTACTGTAACAACCAGCACCTCAACTTCCCAATCAACCAGTACTTCTATTTCTACATCAACTAGCAGTACGACTACTTCAAGTTCAACATCTCAATCTACATCAACTTCGTCTACAACTACAAGTAGCTCTACAACACAGAGTACTTCTACTACTCAATCTACCAGTACGACACAAAGTACTTCTACATCAACTTCTACAAGCAGTACAACAACAAGTCAATCTACCAGTACGACACAAAGTACTTCTACATCAACCAGTAGTACAACAACAAGTAGTTCTACGACTCAATCAACTTCTACTACAAAATCAACTTCCACAAGTTCAACTACTACCAGCAGCTCAACTACTCAGTCAACATCTACAACCCAAAGCACGAGTACATCAACATCTCAATCAACAACAACAAGTACCAGCACGACAACCAGTACATCAACTAGTACAACTTTAGGATAAATATGAATGATTTTAGACGTTTTATAGAATTTACAAAGAAAGACGAAGAAAAGAAAACTGTAAGTGGCTATGCCTCTTCCGAGGCTCTGGATTCACAGGGGGAAATAGTAGAAAAAGATGCAATAGAAAGAGCATTACCTGGATATTTAGGAGAATTTGACCAAGAGAAAAACCGCTATAAACTGGGGGGCTTGAGAGAGATGCACCAAATGTCAGCTGTTGGCAAAACAATGAAGGCAAAAGTAGATGACAAAGGACTCTGGATTGAAGGAAAAGTGGTTGATAAGGATGCATGGGAAAAAGTAAAAGAAGGGGTCTATGCAGGATTCTCTATTGGTGGTAAAATAATAAAACAAGTGGGAAACAGAATTAAAGATTTAAAACTTTCTGAGATTTCTCTGGTTGACAGACCTGCTAATCCCGATGCTGTATTTGCAATGGTAAAAATTGACGATAAGGGAAAAGTAATTGACAAGCAGGGGGTGGATATGATGATGCCAAAACCGCCCCACAATCAGAATTACTCGGTACAGGATGCCGGTCATCTTCTTGATCTGGCAAGAGACATAAGAATGATGCTAAACATATTTCAGTCTGAAGGTCGATCAACCATTGAATTATCAACTGCTTTGACTGCCTTGAAGAAATTAGCAGTTAAAGTCTTAAGCGGTGAGGATAAAAAAACATTTGATAAAATTCTTTATGGAATTGATTTTGAAGAATTAAACAAGTTTACAACTATTAAAGATTTAAAAGATAATGATAACAAAAAGAAAGATATTAAGCTATATGTTAATACTACTTGGACACCAGGATATTTTGAGGACTTGAAGAAAGTTTTAGGCTAGGTGATAAATTATGCCAAAGAAGAATGAAATGCCATTGCCGGAAGAGGAGTTTCCAGGACCTGTTCCTGATGAAACTCCAGTTGAAGAAACCCCTGTAGCAGAAGAGGTAGAGGGAATATCGGATGATACCCCTCCAGAGCCAACTCCAGAGGTAATTATTGATGGTGCAGACACTAGATAGGGCAGAACAACAGAAACTTATACGGTAACTCCTACATTCCGTTCTGTTTTTTCTGCATCAGAAGGTCAGATATCTACTCCAACAACTACAGAAATTAAATCCATTAGTTTCACAAATCAAGTAACTACTTTACCCGATGAGAAAAAGCCACTTTAGGCTTATCCTGATTAAATCGGGATTTATATATTTGACCTGATTTAATTTTTCCTTTTCTTATCTGGTCTTTTTTCTTTTGATACTATACCCTCCAATTTTTTCTCCTTTTTTCTATAGACAATTTCTGTTTTAGAAGAATCTTTTTACGGTTCTTTCTATAATATTTTTTATTATGTTTTTGTAAGTCAATCTTTTCCTTATATGGCATTTCTAAAATTATATCAAAGCTAGTTTAGCTTTGTCAAGCTCACTCCCTATTAATTATATTTTGCCTATTGATTTTTTGTATTGTGTGTTTTATAATCCCTATTAGGTATTGTAATTCCAACAATTAAGTGTTGGAATCAGTGCGGACTACGAAAGTAGCCGCATTTTTTTTGGTTAAAAATATGAAAGGAGGATATTAAAATCCCGTACCCAGGTATCCCACAGTCTAAAATTAAGGACATGGAAAATTGCATTTCTGACTTAATGGTTGATCCAAAGATGCAGTCAAAATATCCTAATCATAAAGAAAGAAAATCTCATTCCATTGCTATTTGCCATTCATCAATTATGGGAAACAAAAAAATAGATATGAGTGATATAAATAAAAGTGTATGGAGTACTGCTATTATCAATAATTTCCCCGACTCAAGTTTCGCATATGTTGAACATGGGAAAAAGGATAAAGAAAACAAGACTATTCCACGAAGCAAACGTCATCTTCCTTATAAAGACGCTAATGGAAAAATAGACCCTGCTCATGTAAGGAATGCACTTGCTAGACTCAATCAAACCGATATTCCCGCTTCTGCTAAAGCCTCTGCACGGACAAAGCTCGTGGCTGCGGCTAAGCAGGTAGGAATTGAAATTGGCGGGAAAGTGGAAGGAGGTGAAAACATGACAAAAAAAACAGTAAAAAAACAAGATGAAGAACCTAAAGAAGAAGTAGCTGAAGAAACTGCTGAAATAAAAGTAACCGAGGAAGCTGCTCCTGAAGTAAAAGAGGAAGAAGTGGCTGAGGAAACTAAAGAAGAGACAACCGAGGAAGCTGTTGCTACTGAGGGAGAAGCACCAGCCGAGGAAGCAAAAGATGAAGCTACTGAAGAAGTAGCTGCCAGTGATAAAGTAACAGACTTGGTAAAACAGGTTCTTGACAAAATTCAAAAACTTGAAGAATCCCTAAAGAAACAGGATGACCCACAAGAGGGGGAATCCGCTTCTGCTGAAGGGGCAGCTTCTGAAGAAGCAGCTCCTGAAGAACCTGCAGAGAATGCGGTTGTAGAGGACACAGTATCAGCTGAGTCAGACTCAGCACCTGTTACACCTGATGAGGGTGGAACAGAAGGTGCTTCACTAGAAGGGGCGGAAGTTTCGAAAGTTTATGCAATAGTCCAAAAAGTTCCAGGCCAGATTGAAAAGCTTGAAAAAGCCCTCAATGAAAAGCTTGAAGCTTTGGAAACTCGCATAAAAACAATAGAGGAACAGCCTGCACCTTCAAAGGTGGTATCTGCTCAAGTAGTGACCAAAGGCGGAAACGTTATAAGTCCGAATCAACAGCGTCTTGAGGAAATAAACAAGGAGTTGACCGATCTTGAGGAGATGAAAAAGTCCGATATGGACAAGTTCCAAAAGGAAAAGAAATGGGAAAAAGCCTTTAGCTTAATGGCTGAGAGGGATCAGCTTAAAGAAGCTGGGGCTTAGAACCAAGTCAAACAAGGAGTTTATAGATTTTCTTTAGAGGTGAATTAGGTTCATCTGAAAAATCTAATTAACCAGATATCAAATGGTATCTGGGAATATCCTATTATGGAAGGGGGTGAGATAAATTATGGCAAGTAATGTAATAGATGAAGCTTTACAGCAAATTAAAGATCAGTTAATGAAGGCGGCGGAAACGACTTCTACTTATACTTTTTCCCCGACCACAAGGTCTATATTCTCTCCTGAGAATCTGGATGAGAAAATCAAGTTTCTCGTTCCTATAGATACTCCTTTGAGAAATAGATTTCCAAGGGTTAAAGGAAAAGGACAAATGGCGGAGTGGAAGAGGATGACATCTGCGATTCATTCAAGGATGCATCCGACAGGTAATGTTCCGGCAGGCACGGCTACACAAATAGCTTTTGCCGATGCGGGAGCACCCAACGAAACTTCTCAGACCTATTCTTTGGCTTCGGCACCCTACAAACTTTTAGGTAGGAAGCTTGAAGTCGGAGGACTGGCATTAGCAGCATCAAAAGCCCGAGACGGTCAGCCTGATATGCAGACAGACCGTGAAAGAGTCAAGATGTATGAGGTAATGCTGGGTGAGGAAGAGTTGTTTATCGCAGGAGATACTGCGAACTCTTCTTTGGAGTTTGACGGATTAAATAAACAGATAACTACCAATTCTGGTAATTACACTGGATATTTGACCGCATCAGGAATTGGTGCAAACTGTCGAACACTTTTTTCCAGAGGGGGAGACCCAACAATCCTTATAGCATCTGCACTGCAACTTCAGGCTTTGGCTGATGACCTTTCGAGTTCTGGAACAATCCAGCAAAGGATTATCCAACAGCAGGAAGTGTCTGGAGTAACAGGCGGTTTTGCTTTGGCAAGACTGGTAAATCCTGTAACTCAGTCAATTTTTGATGTTAAACCGTCAAGGTTTGTAGGATTTGGTGCACTTCTCTTAACGGAGAAATCGCCAGCGGGAGAGAATTGGATAGAAGTCGATGAACTTATTCCAATGTCAAGAGTTGATGTCCCATCGACATCATTCTCTTATGTTAGCTTTATTTTGGAAGCACCAGTGTTGAAAGTCATTGGAGAGCCTTTTCAGATGGAATTAACGACGGGATTATAAACATAATCTAATCGTTGAATTTTGAGTAATAATACTGCTCAAAATAAGTAAGCATTATTCTTCGCCTCTAGTAGCCTTTCTACTAGGGGTGAAGATAGAAAGGCAATAATGCTAGAAAATAAATTTATGAATGTTATTTGTAAAAATTGTCATAAAAAATTTAGAGTTTCTCCTTCAAGAAAACAAGTTAAATATTGCTCTATGCAATGTTATGGTAAAAAATCAAAAGGGAAAACTGGATATTGGTCAGGCAAAACTCATAATGAAGAATATAAAAAAAATATGAGTATGTCTCTGTCTGGGAAAAACAATCCCAGATATGGAGTCAAACTTTCGGATGAATTTAAGGACAGAATAAAAAAGTCAGTTTTAGCACATTATAAAAAAAATGGGACAGAGAATTTAAAAGGGGTAAGACCACAAACCAGTAAAACTTTAATAGGACATAGTGTTTCTGAACAAACTAGGAAAAAAATTGGTGCAAAAGCAAAATTAAGAACTGGAGAGAAAAATGCTAATTGGACAGGAGGAAAACCTAAATGTATAGATTGTGGAAAAGAAATTTTTTATACCAATAATAGATGTTTTAATTGTTACAGCAAAATAAATTCAAAAAGATTAATTAAAAGAAATAAATTAGTACCAAAAGAAAAAAGAATAGAAGTAGCAATTATGGGAAGAAAAGCATTAGGAGAAATGAAAGGTCCCACTTCTATTGAAAAGAAAGTTTATGATGAACTTAAACAAAGAGGAATATTATTTGAAACTCAAAAGCTCATTAATGGAAAATTTCTAGTAGATGCTTATATTCCCAGCTTAAATTTAATTATTGAATGTGATGGAGAATATTGGCATAGTTTTGAAGCATCAAAAAAGAAAGATAAAGCAGAAAATGCTTATTTAAAAGCTTGTGGATATCAACTTGTTCGATGGAATGGAAAAGATATTAATAAAAATGTTAAAGGATTAGTTAATAGTTTAAGATTAAATTGAAAGGAGGATGTTAAAATTTCATCTCAGAAGTCCTATAGTAGCGAAACCCAGCTCGAGAATCTATTACTTGTCAGCATAGATGCGAGTTTTTCGACTCAAATAGATGATTGGATATCTGCAGCTGAAAACTATGTAGATAACTATCTCGGTTTCACGACAAATTCGGGACTCCACAATGAAGCCATATCGAATGAGACCCTCGACGCCAGAGTGGATGGGGACTTAAATCTAGTAGTCTATCCCAGAAAACGCCCAATCAATTCCATATCTGCTCTATCTCTCTGGAAAGGGTCAAATTCTTTTGATTTAACTCTAACTGATAGTGATGGCAACACTAAATATATTAAACCTGTCCAGAATAACTGTATTGTCTATCCGAGTTATGAACTGGAAATTTCATCTACTTCTTATTCAATTCAAAGCTTTGCTGCAATTAAATACTCCCGTTTTTATACTAAAATGAGTTATATTGCAGGTTATACTACAATCCCAAAAGATATTCAGCTTGCAACGACTATGATTGCCGCAGATTATTTTATGAGACAGGCTAATAAGGAAGGGCTGGTAGCAATTACGCAGGGAAGGGTAATGAAAAGGTGGGCTGAGAGAAGAGCCGGGGAAAAGAGTCCATTTGTAGCCGATGCTGAGAATATACTTCAAAGGTATAAAATAACATCAGGTTGGTTCTGAGATATGAAAAATAATAAACAAAATAGGAGGATAATTTGAGCCTGATACTAGACAGAGTTTGTGATGTGTATCGTCTTCAAACGGATAGTTCAGATTCTAATAAAGAATCTTATCAAAGCTATGCTCCTCTTCAAGACATTGCAATTAATTGGCAGCCAGCAAATGCGGAAGATACAATTCTGGCTGGAGGAACATTTGGACAAACCTATATAGGATTTACTACAGCATCGGGGATACTTGAAGGAGACAAATTAGTTATGCAACAAACAGGGGAAGTAATGATGGTGAAAGGACGCAGCAACTGGAATTCTCCAGATTTGAGCCCGCATACTGAACTATTATTAGTAGAATTTGAGACATCAGAATGATAAATATACGATTTACAGGAGTTAATGAAATAATAAACGGCTTAAAAGGGACAGCCCAGGAGGCTTCACGCCCTGAAATGATGCTTGATATGGCGGCAAGAGATACCCAGGCTAAAATGAGCCAGGAAGCACCGAGAGGACTAACGGGACTTTTGTCATCTGAAATTATGGTTTTATCGCCTAATCAATTCACAAGAATTATCGAACCTACCGCTAAAAACGTAAGACCAGGAAACAGATACAGTCTGCCGATTGAAACTGGATGGGGAGCAGGAGGAAAAATGCCTAATGTAGAGAGCGTAGCCGCATATTACGGGGCAACTGGAAACAAGAAGCTGGCTTTTGCTATTGCGGCTGGAATTGCCAGCAAAAATTATGCACCTAATCCTTTTGTTATGAGAACTTATGAGTGGGTATGGGGACAGATTAACAATTTGGTTGAACCTTTTATGGCAAAAATGCAAGCCAGATATATAGCAGGATAAATTATGTCAGTTTCAGCAATAAAGACACAACTTATGGCAAGCTTAAATGCAATGGGAACTTTAAAGGGTGCTTTTGCGTTTGAAAGCGGAAATCCTTTGGGCAAATATCCTTATGCTACTTTAACACTTAAAAGTGGGGACGGAGAGTATGCGGATATTGCCCGAAATCTAAGAAGACACAGTTTTTGGATAAGAGTCTATCAGGAACAATCTAAAGAAGGACAGGGCGTGGCACAGGCTGAGACAATTTCTATCTCAGTTTTGGATGAACTGATAGCACATCTTGACCAGAATACAACTCTGTCGGGAACTTGCAAGTATGCAAGGCCAGCGAGGTATTCAAGTGCATTTTTAAATAGGGAGCTTGACATGCGAACTTTGGAAGTTGAAGTTGAATGTTTTGATCTTGTGGCTTCAAATAATTAATATGAAAAAAGTAAATATAAATTTTTCTATGAAAGGAGGTGAGTAATATCGCAGTAGCAGGTGCAAATATACAAATTAGTAGGCTTGGTAGCTTAGGCCTTGCGATTGAAGTATCGGCAGGAACAGCAAACACAACAGCAAGCGTTTATTTACCTTATTCGGACAATTCAATAAGAGGACATCACGAACCGATTGAAAACATTTCATCGAGAACATCCAGAGTAATGGATGCCGACTCGGTTTTGGGTAGGAGATGGACTGAAGGAGACTCGGAAATTTTAGCAGATATAGTAAATGCTGGATATCTTTGGAAACTGGCTTTGGGTAATGAACTTCTGGTAACAGGAACACCCAATGCCCATACATTTTATCCGACATTTTCCGGGAATACGCCTTTAACGGCAACTCTTATAAACTCAAGGGGATCAACCGATGTCGAACAGTACAGCTTTGCCTGTATTGATGAGCTTAATTTTGCGGTCTCAGACGGACTTGCAACATTAAATGCTTCCTGGCAGGCTCAATATCCGACAGCAGGAGCAGCCCAGATAGCAACAACAACATCTGGAACTGTTCTTGCTTTTAAAGATTATTTTGTTCAGTTTGGATCAACTCTTACAACAGCGGGAACAAATCCGACAACACCGGTCAATGAGTTTAACTTAACGATTGCAAACAATCTTGAGGTTATTCACAGATCTGGAAGCTCGGAAGTATCAACTATAAGAACTAAAGGGTTAAGAGTATCTGGAAGTTATAAGCTTTTCTTTGACTCTGTGACAGATAGAGACGCATACTATGCTCTTAACAAGAGGAGTATGATTGTTACTTTCTCTGGAAATGCAAACGAAGCATTACAATTTAGGATTCCCAGATTCAGAATCAATGAAGCTGATATAGATACAGGGCTTGATGACTTCTACGCATTAACAGCTGACTTTACAGCTGAAGATAGTGTGGACCTAGGGGCTAGAGTTTTAGACGTAAAACTTTCAAATTCTAAGAGTAGTGTGTATAGCTAACCCTGAATTAATTAAATAATTAATTAATGGAAGGAGGTGAGGGGTAATGGCAGATACAACAAATAATGAAGGTCTAAAAGCCAATATACCCATTCATGAGGTAAAACTCGATAATGGGGATATTGTCGTGTTTTACGACTATATAACAACTGGTGAATCAAGAGAGCTTCAAAAAATTCTTCTTGAAGGCGGAAAGTTTAATTCTCAGACAGGACAGATTGAAGACTTACCATTGGGAGTTTTTCTTGCATCACAGGATAAAGCTGCTTCTTTGGTAATTAAAGAAGTAAAATCGGGAGACAAGACTGAGGCTTTTTCACAGGATTGGCTTAACAGCCTGCCAGTTGAAATAGGAAACAAAATATATGATGAGGTTAATCGGCTGACGCAAGTCTCAAGCTTAACCCAAGACCAAAAAAAAGTCTAGTGAAGGAGTTGGTGATGGGCCTGACTGGAGAAAGCGGAGTCAGGTCAGAAGCCTATATTCGTTACAAAATATGTCAGGAATTTTCTTGGACATATTACGAATACATGAGCCAACCACCCTTCTTTATAGAGGAAATACTTTTGATTATGAATCAGGAAGGACAAACTGAAAAAAGACAAGCTAAAGAGGCTGAGAGAAAAGCCAAATCAGCTAGGAGATAGTTATGGATAAACAATTACGCATTATATTAACTTATGTAGATGAAGCCAGTGTAGGACTGGCCAGAACCGCTGGTGTAATTCAAGGTACTGTAGGTACCCTTCAAACTGGAATTGGTAGAGGATTTGGTGTACTTGGTGGAATTGTTGGGGGAGCAGTTGGAAGAATTAAAGGTTTTATAACAGGAATGGCTAGTCATTTCCGATGGGCTTCTCTTTTCATAGGCACAATGGCAATCGGTATGGGAGCTAAAATACTTGGTCTTGCAGCTTCAGTTGAACAAGCAGGAGTAGCATTTAAAACCTTGGTCGGAGAAAAAGCTGGCGGAGAACTTCTTGGATGGTTAACTAAGTATTCTTTAGTAACTCCTGTTACCAGACAACAATTGATGGGACTTACCCAAACAATGTTGGGTTATAATCATACAGCCACAGAAACAAAAAAGGCTATGATAGCAGTTGTTGAAACTGCTTCAGCTCTAGGTATCACAGAAACAAGACTTCAGGCTATTACATATAATTTGGGACAAATTGCTACTTCGACCACAGTTTCTTATAGAGAATTTAGAGACCTTCAAAAACAGGGTGTTAATACAGCCAAGCTTTTAGCCTCAGCTGTTAATGATGGGCAGTTAAAACTTTCTAGTTTTGGAACAGTTGCAACTGTAACTGGTGGAGCAACTAAAAAATTAACGACAGCATATGGAAAAGCAAAAGAAGTTCTTGAGGATAGCACTTGGAAACAAGCACAATTTAATGACCAAATAAAAAAAGCAATTACTAAATACGGTGAAGCAGATTACCATGTTACAAAGCTAAAAGAATCACAGGGAGACTGGAATGAAAAAGTAGTAGCAGCTAATAAGACTACTGCTGAATTTACAACTGCTCAGGCAGGAGCTGGTAAAGCTATTAAGATTTCTGCTGAAAATTTAAAAGAATTAACCCGTGAACAACAAGAAGCAATCTTAAAACAAAATACAGGAAAAGAGATTGCCTTAGCCCTTGAAGATCAGATGATTAAAACCTATGGAGGTGCGGCTTTAAGACAAGTTAAAACTTTTTCTGGAGCAATGTCTAACTTTGGGGATGTTTTTCAATATATTCTTCAAAGAGCAATGGGTATTTCCCTTGAGGGAGAAGTACAAATAGGAGGAGCATTCGACAAAATAAGAAACGCAGCTGCAAAATTGGTGGAATTTCTTATTGATAATGTTGATAAAATTGCCGAGTTCTTCAATAAATTTCTTGCTGACAAAAATAACTTAATTGCCATAGCTGGAGTTTTTGTCGGAATGCTTCTGCCAGCTATTATATCTATAATCGGACCAATTGTTCTCTTGGGAGGAATAATAGGATTTCTTGTAGCCAAGTCTTTGCCTTTAATTCAATCTCTTGCCGATAGATTTGGGGGATGGGGAAATATTATACAAACAATTAAAGGGCTATGGGAATCTTTTTCCCAGGCATTTGGACGATTTATTGCAGAAGTGGCACCTCCTTTTATAGAAGCATTTAAACAAATGCAACCTGCTCTACAACAATTTGGTGAAGCATTTATGCAATTTCTTCCTATTTTAGGAATAGTACTTATGATAATAGGAGCATTACTAACTGGATTATTGACTGCTTTGGCTAAAGTTTTACCCAATATAATTATGATTTTTACAGGAATAATTCAGTTTATTACAGGATTTTTTCAATTATTATGGGGACTGTTTACCTTAAATGGGGATTTAATAAAAGAAGGATGGAATAGACTTTGGCAGGGAATTTGGAATATTGTAAGTAATGCTGTAATGGGAATTTTGAATTTAATTACAGGATTTGTTGAAGGAATAGTTAATTTCTTTAAAGGACTCATTATGGCTTTGGTAGGCGGGTCAATTATTCCAGATATGGTTAATGGAATGATTATGTGGTTTACAACTCTTAAAGATAAAGTTTTGGGATTGGTTGGAAGCCTTGCAGGCGGAATAAGAGATAAATTTTTAGGACTTGTTGGGGAAGCAACAAGTTGGGGTTCAGGAATTATCCGTAATATGATTAATGGAATAAAAAGTGCAATTCAGGGAGCAGGAAAATTAGCAGGAAAATTAGCGGGTGGAATTGGTATGTCAATTGAAGAAATATTAAGAATGCAGCATGGAGGAATTGTACCAGGTATGATTGGACAGCCAGTTCCTATAATGGCTCATGGAGGAGAAAGAATAATTCCGAGAGGCTCAAATACCCAGTCTCCTTCTGGGGGCGGCGGAGGAGTGACTATAAACATGAATGGACCAATTAGTATGGACTCTCCGCAAAGAGTAAAAGAATTGGCAGATACAGTAATTCGGATCATGGGAAGACAATCAGAGTTAGCAAAATATGGTCAGATTTAATATAAATTAAATTATGAGTTTAACTTTCAACACTTTCAATCTTCAGTCAGCAAATGTGCTCACGAGCAGCATTAATTATCGTTCAATACCTGCTCGAGAGATTGTGCTTGAGGACATAGCCAGAAAGCCCGGCAAGAAACTTATCTCAGAAGAGTTTGCGGAACGTCATATCAAACTTGCAGGATGGATACTTGGAAGTGACTCAACTGACTTAATAGCCCAGATTGATAGCCTGCATACTAATGTAACCAGAAAGACTTCAGGAACCCTCTCGATAGACTCAGGGCGGGAGATTGAGGCGATAGTGGCCTCGGTAAGCGTTGAGGAACCACATTATACCCAAAGCATGGTTCCTTTTGAAATTGAATTTATAGCCGCAGAACCCTTCTGGAAAGGAGCACAACAGACAGTTAGCTTAACGGTAACTTCTGGAAGTGCAACCCAGCCTATTACCAAAACTGTAACCTTAACTATATCAGGAAGCGTATATGCAGAACCATCTATTGTTTATACGGCTCCCGGCTCGACTGGTTCAACCACAACCTCTGGAATACAGGTTGTCTACAACCCAACGGGAGAGAAAGTAACCTGGTCGGGTACCAGCAATGCGACTCTGGCATATGGAAACTTTGTCAAATTTGATTATGCAAACCAACTTATACTGGAGGGATCAACCGAGATTGAAGCAACTGGAGTTTATTCGAGATGGGAACCAGGGGAAACGACATTTGTTACGACTTTTTCGGGATCACAGCAAGGTGGCACTTTGAACTTTATTTATAGGCCACGTTATCTATGATTCGATAAACTCATCACAAGTAAAATGAATGAAAAAAACAAATCAATTCTACAACAAACTTCAATAAACTTTATAGAAAGGAAGGTGGTTTAATATCGTAAGATTATGGAATAAGGATAAACAATTTTTAAGTTACTTAGCAGGGTTTGTGGATGGTGAGGAAACTATTAGTGTACAAAGACGGATAAATAAAAGGTGGTATTGTTACGACCCTTATTTAGCGATTGCTAATTCCCACTTTCAAGTTTTAGATTACATTATAGGTAGAATTAGGCTTGGTTCACTTAGGGGTAAAGGAAATTCCAAGGGGCACTTTGGCAAAAAACAGATGTATTCCTTATGGTTTTCTAATAGGTACGCACGAACAGTTATAAGAGCACTTTATCCATATTTAATAGTTAAGAAACCACAAGCTCGGTTGGTTTTAGATATGTTAAAAAGAGGAGGTACTTATTCTCCTCAAGAAGAAATTAGAAGAAAAACCCAACAAGAAAAAACTTATCAAGAGTTAAAAATTATTCACGGAAGGAGTGTGAACTAAGGTGGCTCGAATATGGTCTAGTGGATTTGAATTAAACTCAACATCTACAGACATAGAATTCTCTAATACAAATGGATCTCCAACTATTCAAACTTCTACAGTAAGAAGCGGAACTTATGCAGGAAGAGTTAGCTCTTTATCAAGCGGAACAAGAAAGGCCTTCGGATATACCTTTATTGGTGCAGATAATGATGGACCATTCTTTTTCAGATGGTATGTAAATTTTGCTACTTTACCATCTGCTGAGAACAGAATTATTTTTTTAACAGATGGTCTATCAAGCGTAAGTACCCAAAGAATTTATGTAACTATAGATAACTCAGGAGTATTGAGGTTTTATGATGAAGACGGACAGATAACAGGAACTTCTACTCTTTCTATAGCTACTTGGTATTGGATTGAGCTTAAAGTTGATAGAACTGGTGCTGCAGGATTTCATGTGATTGAAGGAAAGGTAAATGGAACAGTTTTTGCAACTTCCTCAACAAGAGATATAGCTGCAGGACTTCAGTCTATCCAGTTTGGTGGAAACTTAAACCAGGAAGCCCAAACTACAGGAAATTGGTTTTGGGACGATATTGCTGTAAATGACTCTACTGGTTCTTTCCAAAACGATTACCCAGGGGCAGGAGAAATTATCCATTTAAAACCTAACGCTGCGGGGGATAACACAGATTGGACAGTTCTTCCTTCTGGAGATAATTTTGCAGCTGTTGACGAAATAACTCCAAATGATGCTACCGATTATGTAGAAAGCACAAATGATAATGCCATTGATGATTATAATCTTGAAGCAACGCCTGTTGCAATGGACTCTGATGATACTATTAACTGTGTACAGGTTGGATTTAAGTTCCGAAATCAAAGTGCTACGGGAGATGAAATAGTCCTGCGTATTAAAGCATCCGCAGGAGGAACAACAGAGGAATCTTCTGTAATTGAGGGAAATACTTCCTGGACAGTCAATGCTCCCAGTGATCCCAGAAATTATGCTCTCACATTATATGATTTACCTGGAGCATCTACAACTGCTTGGACAAAAGCGGATTTGGATACAGCCCAGATAGGAATAAGGGCAAATCAGGCTGGAGACATTAGAGACGTAACGGCAATATGGCTTTTGGTGGATCATACTCCATTCGCAGGACCTACAACTTCTACCTCAACAACTATTTCAACAACTTCTTCTACAACGACCAGCTCAACTACCACAAGTAGTTCAACAAGTACAACCAAAAGTACTTCCACTTCTCAATCAACATCAACTACCAAAAGTACTTCCACGAGTTCGACTACGACATCAAGTAGTACTTCTACTACGAAGTCAACCTCAACTACTAAATCAACCAGTACCTCAAGCACAACAACTTCCTCGAGTACATCAACTACTAAATCAACCTCAACATCTCTTACAACTACCCAATCGGTAACTACTTCAACCTCATCTACTACCACAAGTTCGAGTACCTCAACGACTAAATCAACATCAACAACTAAGAGTACCTCAAGCACCACCACTTCTTCATCAACTTCTACCACGAAGAGTACCTCAACGACTAAATCAACATCAACTACTAAATCAACCAGTACTTCATCAACTACCACATCATCCTCAACCACCAAATCTACATCTACCACCAAATCCACATCTACCACCAAATCCACATCTACCACAACTACACGCTCAACCTCAACAAGTTCAACCACAACCTCATCCTCAACCACCAAATCTACAACAACCACCCAAAGCACATCCACATCAACCTCAACGACTACTCTTCTTGAAACAACAGAAGTATTGGGGCCTTTAACCGATACTCAAGTTTCAACAGGTTCTTATATGGGAAATGGAATAGCAGGAAGACAGATAACTGGAGTAGGATTTAAACCATCTTTGATCTGGATTTGGGGAGACTCTGAATACGCAGTCTGGACGGGTGATGTCCTGCCCTCCGATAAAACTCTCTATTTCTCAAATGCCGCTGTAGGATTTACGGGAGGTATAACTGGATTTATACCAGACGGATTTATAGTAGGAACCCACTCAACAGTAAACACAAACGGAAAAACTTACTATTACATGGTTTTTAGAGATAATGGGGCAGGGAACATTGATGTAGGTTCATATATAGGAAACGGCAGTGATAATCGGGCAATTACTAACTTAGGTTTTCAACCTGATTTCGTACACATCAAAGGAGATACAGCACAGTCTGGAAGCTATAGATGGAATAATGGAATAAGCGATAATTCTTATCTATTTACGGGAGCAACTGCCACAGACCACATACAGGAATTGGTTTCAACCGGATTTCAAATAGGAACTCATGCAAGAGTCAATTCAAATAATGTTACTTATTATTATTTTGCCTTTAAAAAACAGGTTGACTTCTTTGACATTGGAACTTATACGGGAGATGGAAACAATAACAGACACATAGGAACTATTTTTCAGGAAGCACTCGTTATGATACAGAAGACTTCAGGAACTGCCCAAGTCCCTGTCTATATGCCACTTGATGCTTCATCTATAGAAACTACCCTGCTTTTTGGCAATTCTTCCGCCTTGACAACCGCAATTCTTGAGATTGAAAATCCTGGTTTTGAAATTGGGACTCATGCTACTGTCAATACCGATACAGCAACATATACTTACTTTATCTGGAAAAATCCTTCCCAATCAAACTTCTCCAAAAAATATTATATGTATAAGGTATATGATAATAATGTCTATAATACCACTTGGAGTAAGGAAATTTTGACTCAGCCATCATTTAGAAATGTAATAAACGGAGGGCCTGGAGAAGTAATTGTACGGCTTCCCAGAAGTTTTGATGACTTTGGAGAAAATGATGATGTAAAACTAAACAACAGAGTGGATATTTATGTCTATGACAGACAGCATCCAAACGGACTTCTATTTTATAGAGGATTTATTTCAGGCTACAAACCTGTACTGGATGGTAACAAAGAATATGTGGAAATTACCATCTTAAGTTATATTTTTGAACTGGGTTATTATATGTTACGAGATGGAACTGGAGCAACCGAGATTGCCTACAATTCCCAGGATCCCTCAACTATTCTTACAGATATTATTCAAAAATATAGAGCAGATGGGGGGGCGATAAATTATACCGCAACTTCTATACAAACTACGGGAACGACAGTTTCCTATACCTTTAACTCAAATACTGTAAGAGAGGCAATAGATAAGGTAATTGAGCTTTGTCCTGTAGGTTGGTACTGGACTGTAGATGCAAATTCTATAATTTATTTAAGCCCCAAGTCTACAACCGCAGATCATACTTTTACTATTGGCACACACATAAGTCAGATGGAAACTTGGAGGAGAATGGAAGATGTGGTTAATAGGGTTTACTTTACGGGCTTTACAACTGCCTCTGGAACCGGAATGTACAGGATTTACTCAAATACCGGATCTATTACTTCTTACGGACTTCATGCAATACATAAGGTTGATGGAAGGGTGACTAATACTTCAACTGCTGATACAATGGCAAACCGTATTTTAAACACTAAGATAGATCCTGAGATAAGAACTGCACTGACTATCTCAGATGACAATGGAGAACATAAATTTAGAGGATATGACATAGAAAGTGTTATCCCAGGAGACACAATGAAAATAGGAAATATTAAAATGGCGGCTAAGACCTCATCAAGATGGGATCAGGCTTCATGGGACATAGATGTGTGGGACTCAACTCTAGCATTTACCGCAGCTGATGTTATACAGATACTTTCTTTGGATTATAACCCTGACAGCTTGAAGATTGAGGCATCATCAAGACTTCCTGAAATCTCAAAGAGGATTGAGGACATTGACAGAAATTTGACAAACTTTCAGACTGTAGACAATCCTAATACGCCGACAGCAGGATAAGCCCTTCGGCAAGCTCAGGATAAATATGATATGATAAGAAAGGAGGGGATGAAAATTGCCAACAATTAGCAATACTTTTTCAGCATCGAGTCTTATAAAATCCGCAGAGGTTAATGAAAATTTCTCGGATGTGGCAGTGGCCATATTGCCGACATTTACTTTTACTATTGTAGGAACTCTGGTTACAGGAACTAATGTTACACCAGCTCTAATTGTAAATAATTCACTTACTATTAATAAGGCTTACGCTTATGTAAAAACTGCTCCGACGGGAGCATCAATACTTATAGATATCAATGTTAATGGTACATCAATTTGGAATGTAACTCCAGCAAATAGATTAACTATTGCAGCTGGCGGACAGACAGGAAGCCAGACAAGCTTTGACACAACAAGCTTGAGTGAAGGCGATATTTTAACATTGGATATTGACACTATAGGCTCGACAAATCCAGGTCAAGATTTAACCGTGGAATTAAAATGTACATAAATGATTAATAAAATCTGCCTAAATTGTAAAAAGGCTTTTGAAATTTATCCTTATCGTGAAAGGACAGCTAAATATTGTTCAAAAAAATGTCTTGGAGAATCAAAAATAGGAAAGCCTTCTCATAGAAAAGGAATAAAACTTTCAGAAGAACATAAAGAGAAATTAATTGAATCACATAAAGGACTAATTCCATGGAATAAAGATACTAAAGGATTAGTAAAACCAAACAGCGGATCTTTCAAAAAAGGCTATATTCCTCATAATAAAGGACTAAAAAAGAAAAGCTTTTGTATAATTTGTAACAAAGAAATGATTATTTATAGAGGGGATAAATGGGTAAATAAACACAAAACTTGTTCAAAAGAATGTAAAATAGAAGCAATAAAAAGAGCAAGAGCAAAACAGATTTTTACTATAGAATCACAAATTAAAAAAGGACTAGTTCTAAGAGGAAGAAAATTATCAAAAGAACATATCGCTAAAATATCTGGTCCAAATAATTATCATTGGAAAGGTGGACCAGATAACCCAATTAAACTTTTAAGGGGTTCTTTTAATTATAAACAATGGAGATTACAAGTTTATAAGCGTGACCATTGGACTTGTCAAATTTGTGGCTATAAAGGTACAAAAATAGTAGCCAATCATATTAAAACATTTAAAGACTATCCCGAATTAAGATTTATAATTACAAATGGAATTACTATTTGTGATTTTTGTGATAATAAATTAGTTAAAAGACATGAGAGAAAATGGGAATCATACTTTAATTTTAATTTAATGACTAAAGGATTTATTGAAGATGAGTTTATACCTATTAAAATGGAGGTAAATTCGTGAGTCAATTCATAAATTTTGGGGGAGGAGGAGATGGAAATGTAACTCTCTCAGGTACTGATTCTCCAATAGATTCTGCTTGTAATGGCACAGCCGGAGCGACTTCTTTATCTGCAACCAATGGATCGTTTGCCGCCGGGCAGATGATTTTTATACATCAAACACAGGGAACAGGTAATACACAATGGGAAGTCAATTATATAGTTTCCTATTCAGCAGGAACAATAACTACACTAAATAATCTCGATTATACATATGCTTCTGGAGCTCAAGTTTTAGTTGTAAAACAATATTCATCTATATCGGGCTCTTTAACTGCTAAATCTTGGAATGGAAGTGTTGGTGGAATTATAGCCCTTGCCTGTACTGGTCAAGCACTTCTTGATGGGACTTTTAATTTAGCGGGAAAAGGATTTAGGGGTGCGGGAGGAGGGTCTACTCAACAACAAACGGGAAGACAAGGAGAAGGAACAGCTGGTGCCACTTATACTCGTACAACTTCTGCAAACGGAAATGGTGGGGGAGGAGGCCTAGGGGGAGGTGGAGATGCGAGTATGCCCGCTAGTGGAGGAGCTGGCGGGGGAAATGGGGCTACTGGAAGTAATAGCACGGGAGTAAATGGAGGTACCCCCGCTACTGGAGGATCAGCGGTTGGATCAGCAGATCTGACTACAATGTCTCTTGGTGGGGCAGGAGGAGAAGGTGGAACTAGAAATAATACCAGTACCGATAATGCCGTAGAGGGCTTTGGTGGAGGAATGTTTATACTTTTTGCAAGAATAATTACAGTAACAGGTTCTGTAAGCTTAAATGGAGGAAATGCTACGAGGGGAGATTCACCCTATGGAGAGGGAGGAGGTGCTGGAGGTTCTGCACTATTAAAAGGACAAAGAATAACTCTTGGAACAAATCAGATTACAGCACTTGGAGGAGCTCAGGAAGGCGGAGGGGGAGATGGAGCAGTTGGAAGAACAAGAATAGAAGCTTGCTCAAGAACCGGAAGCACTAATCCTGCGGCATCTGAGAGCATAGGGGGATTTAACTTTTGCGGAGGGGCAAGTGCTATTATAGGGTAACTAGACAGTTCCCTATTTATTATAGGATAACTGAAGATATTGCTATAGGTTATTAGTTATAAATTATAAGTTATGAATAATGAATCAGGAATCAGGAATCAGGATAGATCGAGTCAAACTCGACAATCACAGTACGAAAAAATCTGTCGGCATGAATTTATTCCTCTTGGTTTTGAAAAAATCTCTACCGATGAAACAAAGGTTGAAGTAATCGCCGCAATAGCATGCAAGGTCTGTGGCCTTTTTAGAACTAAAATTCTCTATTTTGATAGACAAAGAGAGCAAAACAAAACTTAGTATTGCTTTTTTGTAATTTCTATGTTATAATACCCATAATATGAATACAGACAGATCCGCCAGAGGCGAGACAAGGCCTTTTATCACAACTGGAGAAATAGTCAGTCTTGCAAGTGTTCACCCCAACACTGTAGCGATGTGGCGGGCTACCAAGAAAATAGTACCTAAAGATAAAATTGGTTCTTCTTTTCTTTATGAAAGAAAAGCAGTAATGAATTTCTTAAATCAAAGAGAAAAGAAAATACTAATTAGAAAAGAAAAGAAAACTAAATTAGGGAATTGATCAAGTCAAACTTGGTTATTGACTTTTGAAAAAATAATTGAAATAATATATTCAACAAGTTCAGTATAAATAATAACAATAATAACATGGATAATTTACAAACAGACCAATCTACAAAAGAGCCTGAAATGGATTCGACTCCACTCACCACTATAGTAGAGGGAGAAATAGTAGGAGAACCAACTGAAGCTGATGGACAACCCGAACCAGCACAGCCAGAAAATCCTAATGAAACTCCATTAACAGAAACCCCAGAAGAAACTCCAATCATTCCAGAAACACCTACAACCGAAATCCCTGTAGAATCTCCACCAATAGCCCTGGTAGAACCAGCCTCAGAACCAACCCCAACTGAGGTTATTCTCAATATACCTGAATCAAATGGAACACAAGATGAATCTGGAATGTTTACTATCCGTTCGGATGAAACAGGAGACAAAGTTTATTTAGTCAAAGGAGAAAAGCGATATTGGGTAAAAAATACGGAAACTTTAACAAAACTAGGATTTTATTTGGGCAAAGAAAAAAGGCTTCCATTTTCGGAACTTTTAGCATATGCAGAAGGAGAACCGGTAGATTTGACAGTACCAAATGCCATAGAACCTTGGAACAAACCCGAAGAAGAACAGAAAACTAAATCAGACACACCATATCAAGTTTGGCAGTAGTTTATGGTTTGTCTTAACCCTAAGATTAGATGGCAAAAGCCATTAATAAAGGTCTTAGGGTTTTTGTTTTTAAGATAAAATGGCAACATCCAATAGAGAAATATTTACAAGAGCAGACAGAGATTTACTTATCCGCCTTGATTCCAAGGTTGATCAAATTGTAGGTGATATAAAAGAACTAAAAGACGGAACAACTGCAAGAATTATAACTTTGGAACAGCAAATGAACCTGATGGAAAAAATAAGAACCGAATATGACCCTACAAAAATAGTTCCTCTTATTTATGAACATGAACAATGGATAAGAGAATATAAACTGACTTATAAAATAATTGTAGGAGTTGCGGCAATTATAGGAGCAATAGTCAGCTTTGCCTTAAAAGTTGTCTTTGACATAATAAGAATAACAAAATGAAAGAAAGACTACCATTAGCAAATCAGGGAGAAGTAACAGACATTTTGGGGAATTTTGCCCAATATGTTGAGCCGTAGGCAAGACATTTAGGATATGAAAGCGACTTTAAAACCTATGTTAAAGTAGTTGAAAGTCCGAGTCATACTATACAAAAACGCTTGGTGATTCAGATGAGATTTGAAAAACCAATAATATGAGCGTAAATTTAACCATACCTACATTGGAAAGTAAATTTGCTGATTATAGAGATGACATAATTGGGGATAGCTATAATTGGGGGCCTACCATTACCACAACCGAAATTAAATATTTCACATTCCACCACAGTGTGACTGCACAAACTGCGAAAGATGACGGCAACTGGAAGAAGGAATGTGATGTTATTGCAGGATACCATGTGAACGGAAACGGTTGGGGAGGTGTGGGATACAGATTTATTATATGCTCCGAGGGTACTGTTGCTTATGTAGGCGATCTTTCGCATGGGGGCAGTGCGGTTGGAGGATTTAACAACATAATGTTTTCTGCATGCCTTGTAGGCGATTTCACGAAGGTTCTGCCAACATCAGCCCAAGTCCACTCCGCATACCTTCTGGCAAAGCACTTCTTAGAGAATATGCCCCAGTACCCGAATCTTAAGGAATGGGGACAGATAAAAGGTCATCGGGACTTTAATCAAACTACCTGTCCCTCTCCTGTATGGAGAGACGGTGCGGATACCTTAAGATCAAGAATTGTAGATGACAGATATCAGGGTTATCCCAATCCCCAGCCCACATGGAGTATTCCGCAAGAACCTGTACCTCCACAACCTCCTTCCAATCAGCCTATTCCACAACCTACTCCTGCCCCTGAACCTGAACCTACACCAGTAGAATGTCCTGAAAAGGAGATTGTCAAGAAAGCACATGATATTCTCTATGGATCAGGATTTTGGTGGATAAAATTAAATAAACTTAAAACTCTTATATCTAAATGAATAAAGACGAAGATAAACAAGTAGAAAAAGAGAACACCGAAGGTGCTATAAATCGTCTTACTAGGGAAGTAAAAGAATTGAGACATGATCTTGATATTACTGATAAGAAAGTAGAAACCCAAAAAGAAATGACTGAGGAAGTCCTTGCCTCTCTCGCCTCGCTTAAACAGTTTACAGTTTCCCAAAGACAGCACCAAGACCTAAAGACTGAGGAGATAAAGGATGAAGTTAAAGAGACCCAGGCTGTAATTAAGGGTAAGATTGAGGATGTAAAAGAAGTAATTAAAAAGAAGAAGATAATACGAATCCCAGATGGGGGATTTCTTAAAAAATTGTTGTTTTGGAAGTAATATGCTTTTGTATAAAGGTCAGTGTAATGTTTGCGGTTCGGGAATCAGAACAAAATACAAGAGCCATCTTGAGACTTTTAAGAGGAAACATAAACATAAGAAAGGAGGTGGTAACTTGTGGAAGAAATTCTTAAATTATCTCCTAACGCACTTATAGCGTTTGGATCAGTATGGGCCATAGGCCTACGGGTAAAATTAACTACAGAACAGAAATTCCTACTTTCAGTTGCAGTAGCATTTGTTTTAGGCTTTATACCCTCTGACTTAGGCAATGAAATAGCAAACAGAGTAAAAGATGCAGTAGGTATAGGTATTGGTTTAACTGCAATCTATCAAGGAGCAAGGAGAATTACAGGTGTCGCCTAAGAAAGAGAGAGAAACACTTATTAGTAGTTTAATTACTTGGAAACTTCGTGATCCCACCATTACTCTTTTTATCGGGGAAAGAGAAGTTGTGATAGAGCAGGAATTAGCAGAACGCAGAAAAAAACCAGACTTACCAAGAGTTTATGGAACATTATTTGATTATAAGGATAGAAAACCAAGACATACTATATACGAAAGGCAAGATGCTAAGTGAAAGAAAAGGAAAAATATACTCCTTATCAGGAACAGAGACTTTATAGGTTTGCTTATGTTCTTGCTATGACAAATTGGATTGAGCATAGTCTTGAAGAAGCCGATTCAGTCCCAGGTTATGAGAAAGGTACATTTGCCTACCAATCTACAAAAGGAGAAAATGTTACATTCCATGTTTCCCCAGACTTGATTGATGCTTTAAGAAATATAAGCTTGGATTTATTCCATGATTTAGTAGGCGAGGGAATGAAGGAAGATGCTTTTGAGATAATTAGAGAGGCAAAGAAGATTTAAGTCCATATCTACGACACAGACTGATACAGTTCTTATAACTACGACAAAATAAAATAGCGTAGATAAGCTCTTTTAATGAGAACTTCTCTTTGGACAGAGTTTTTCCACAATCCACACATTCTCTCTTTTTCTTAAAATATGTCCAGTTTTTATGCTTGCATTTCATTTTATAATTCCCTGCATTTCTTCAAGGGAATGAATAACATAACACCTTGCTCCGTACCCTTCTAGCTCCTTCATTTTATGCTTTTGATAAAAAGTAAGTTTTCCTTTCGGTTTCTTAATTTCAAAAAAATAGCACTTGCCGTATTTTATTGCTAAAATGTCGGGAGTTCCTGCTTCCTGTCCCATGATAAATCTGCGATTCCTGCCTTCACCAACGCTATATTTACCACTATTGAGCCTGAGACAGTAAAATCCTTTGGCTTTAAGGTAATTCATACACTGAGTTTGTATTTCATGCTCACGCAATTCTGGTAGTTTATTTTTTATTGGCATATTTCCTTTTGCAAATACCGCATCTGTAAATGTTAAACCATAGAATTTTCTTTACCCAATAAAGACTATCAACTTGCTTTTTGCATTTCGGACAACGAATTGTTGAAAGTATTGCTGTCATCTATTCTTGCTTGCCCCTAGTATCTAGTTTTAACTTAGTTGTAATAGTATTTAGTGAAGTAGCATTTTTATTCTTAATCATTCTCCTTGAAATTACTAAGCCTTTGTATTTGGTAATCACTTCTCCTTCATAATTACCACTTTGTAAAAAATCTCTTATTTCATCCGATTCCTCTGCTTCTGCTACTTTTTCTAATTCTAGTATTACTTTCATTCTATTCTTGCTTTATGTATTCAGTAATTTAGATTCTATGTGTTCTTTAAACTCTTTAACTTGAGCTGCAATCTGTTTTTTAATAGGTTTTGTTTTATCTACTAACATATTGGTTTTTATGTTTAAAAAATATGTTTTTACTTTCTTAATATCTGCTGGTAATAATTCAGTTCCTTTTACTTTAAACACGAAATCCATTCTCTTTACTATATTTCCCTCATCATCCTGAAATATCTGCTGATAAAATCTAAAAGGTTTATCATTCTCAACTTGCACTATATGGCAGTCCTTAAACTTTCTGCCACTTCCACAAAGACATAGTTTATTTCTTCCTATAGCTTTCATATTCTATTCTTGCTTGCCCCTAGACTCAACTATTTGCTCTATAAAATGCTTCTGCGAATCCTCTAGGTGTTATTGCTCTCATAGCTTGTCTTGTTTTAGCGTTCTTCCAGTAATCTAATTGGTTATTACTACCTGCCATATTTTTCATGGCTTTTATTTCTTTCATGGTTAACATATCAAACTTAGGTAATTTCCTACTATTTGTCTTAGACTTTGCTAAATCTTCCTCAGACATAACATCTGTAACTACCTTAACTGTCTTAACAGGCTCATTGAAATGTCCCCAAAGAGCTGTTTTCTTTTTATAATTATGCCCAAACTCCCAAGGGTCAAATATAAAAGCTGGCTTACCTAAAAACCATCGTGTCATTGCGTAGTAGGGATTTTCTAATGCCCAAAACTTTAGGGGGGGGTATTTCTGCTGGTCACTTACAATTCTGTATTGTGCCTCGTGGATTAAGTTAAGACAAGCATTTATTATTTCCATACCTTCCCTTAAATTTCTTCTAGTTTTAGCGTTGGTTCGGGCGAAAGAAAACATAGTGCAAGGCGGAGCTGCGATTATTCCATAAATCTCCTGATAATGAATATGTCGCTGTAATTTCAAGGGTGTTGGAAAGAATATCCCATCTTCTCTAAATTCAGTATTGAGGATGTTGTAATCTGGCAAAGTTATAACCATCACATCATATCCAGCCTCCCTATAAGGTGCTGACCAAGCCCCTGTTCCTCCGCATAAGTCTAGTATTATCTTTTTCATTCTAATATCAAAAGCAAACTTACAAAAGCTATTGTGCCTATAATATAGCCAATAATAAATCCTAATATAAAATATCTAAAATCCCTATTGCGTCTGTATTTTTTCATTTTGTTTGCCAGAAAGCCACTCCCGCTACAGCCCAAAATACAACATCAATGTAAGAAGGGATAAGTAAATTAATAATTACCATTCCTACCGAAAGCAAAACTATATAGAGATTGACATTTTTTTTCTGGTACATCTCAAAATAAGCCAATACTCCCAATGCCACAAATGGCAAAAGCTGAAGAGCAGTTGCCTCATTGAAAGAAGCCAAAATAACTAAAATAAATCCAACAATAAGAAGAACTTTTTTAAGCATCAACATCTATTATCACCTCCTAAAGATACCATCTGATACCTGATTTTAGAAAGGAACATCTGATTTTTCTTCTTCATTCTCCTCTTCTTTATCCTTTCTTGCTGGAGGAGTTTCTTCCATTTCCCCCGTTCTATCCAATGAAGAAGCAAATTCCTCATAGGCATCGGAGAGGAGAGAAGCTTCATCTTCCGAAAATGGTTTGGTTCCTACCTGAAAATTTAAGGTAAAGTACTTGACCATTTGCTGTCCTCTTGTTGTCTGCTTGAGCTGTTCCTGTTTCTCTGATGTTGCCATAATGGGAAACTTCCATGCAAACTCTGCCTTTTTATCTTTAAGCTGTTTAATAAGTCTTCCGAAATTTGAAAACGAAGAAACCGGAACATTAAGAATAAAAGGTGTGAAATTGGCAATGTTTATTCCCAAAATCCCAATAGTTGTTGTCCGCACCAGTTCTCCCTGGTCATTTGTAAATTCCCGATTGAGCCTTTTTGCACGAAGCAAAGCAAACTTTAGGGTATCCTGAGCATCTCCTGAGTCCATCATAAAAATAGTTCCAGGAGACGCATCTGTACCATCTGCCAATGTTATATTGGTTGAACCAGGTTGAACCAGTTTATAAAACGGGACTGGGATAATGTTTGAGGGAATTTCTTCAAGTCCCCTTATGGAAACAGCACTCTTAATGGGTGCAACTTCTTTTGAGCTTTCGAGTTTTACTGCAACTTTGTTGTCTGCCATAATTTATCACCTCCCCTTAGTTTTTCTGATAAACAAATCATTATCCATGAAGGCATGCAAGCCCCACTTGATATCTGAAATATCTCCCTCTATCTCATTGTCAAAAACCTCCATTTTTCCAAAAACTCCCATAGCCTTGCCGTAAATAACTTTAAGACGGGCTTTTTTTATCGAATCTTTAAGTTTAGTTGAAGCTATAAGTGAAGCAATTCTTTGTTTTGAGGAATTTTTGTAGTACTTAGTCCTTCCATCCTTTTTATAGACAGTGAAATAGATCTTTGGGATGAGATATTTGTCTCCTATATTATTTTTATTTATTTTTTTCTTCATGGTATTAGTTCTTTTTTCTTTATCTGCATTTCCTCAAGTTTTTTTTCTTTGTAGTCTATCTCAAACTTTAAAGTAGCCTGAAGTCTCTTGAGCCGTTTGAGATCATTTACAAAAAAATCTTCTATCATATTAAACGTTTTTTTATTATCCATAGTTTGGCAAAGTCAAAGTATTGTATCAATTATAACATATTCAAATAAGAAAATCAACCCCGATTAAATCGGGGTCAATCCCCTTCTTCACATTTGCCTATTTCGGTGACGCCTTGCTTTTTAAGCTGATTGGCAGCAAGACATCTCACATATATTCGGTTCCAGGCAGAAATGTGGATTTTACACCAAGCATCAATTTGTTCATCTGGATCTTCATACAACCATGATTTTCTCCTTCGGCTTTGCTCAGGATTAATCCTTTTATTTTGTTTAACCAAGTCAAACTTGGCTTTGGCAGGATTCATTTTTTTCATGCCCCTCTTTGCATCTTGGCCAATAATACCCCATTCCATTTTTTCCCCATATTGCATTTGGATGGTTTAAACATTGTCTCTCTTTTTTTGCCTGTTTAATAATTTCCTTCCGAAAACTACTTCTTCTAATAAGACCTTCTCTGCTACCGACAAACCCAGACCTACTCATGTTTTTCCGATTTTCTGATAAATTTCTTTTTTAAATTCTTTCCATTTTTCTTCTGGTATCGGCTGATAGGGTTCTTCGTTTGCCTGTTCAGGTAAAACAAATGCACCTTTTAAGAACTTTTTAACTATATAAAATTCGACTATGTATGGAATAGCAATAGCAAAAGTGTTAAACATAACAGTTGCTCTATTACCACTGGCTATTTCCTGTTTTAAAATTAGAGCCTGATATTTACTTAAAATATATTCTCCTTTACTCGATAAGATAACTTTCCATTCTTCATCATATTTTCCTTCTTCATAATTATTTAACTCCATAATTTTATTTAATTCCCCGAGCATCAACGGCTCTGTATTTATCATTTGATTTTCTTTCTACAGACTTTTGCATATCTCTCAATACAAAACCTCTAAGGCCAGCATTGTAATTTTTATAAGTCTTCCCCTTAGCTTCTAACCAATTTTTCATTTTTTCAAACTGAAGGCGGACAAATGCAGGCGGAACATGATATTGAAGGGCTATTTCGAGTAAGACTTGGGGAGTCAAGGAAGCCAGCGTGTTATAGCGAGTCTTTCCATTTCCTTCTATAACAGGGGGAGATATAGAGAGGGTTATATGTGTACCCTTATTATGTGTACCCTTATAGTCCCCTGAGGGGACTTGGATAGGGACTGCAGGGGACTTGGATACCCGCGTCCCCTGAGGGGACTTGGATACCCGCTTTGTTAGAAGTGAAATGGATATATCTTTCCATTTAGATTTATCAGTTAAAATATAGGTGTTGTGTAAAAATTTTCCTTTCTTATCTCGTGTTGATTCTTTGTTTACTAAATTATATTCGATAAGAGTTTTTAAGCCTCTTATTATTGTTTTCCTCGATACACCATGTTCTTCTGCCATAAGCTCAATTGAGGGAAAACTTATCCCATTCTTATCAGCATGTCTCCAAAGACTATCATAAACTAAAGTTGCTTTCCATCCGCATTTTTTTGCCCAGCCGTTTAAATATGCATCGGGTTTTAAATAGACATTCTTTTTAAACTCATTTGTCAATAAATCATTCATACATTCTTGATTTTAATTCCTTAAATGCATTAAATAATGTAATTGCATCAATCTCTAAATTTTTATCCCAGTAATTTGCAATTTCCACATGTAACATTTCTTCCTCATTATCTTCGAAGGAAAAGAAGAATTGTTTTTCTTTTTTGGTTAAAAAATATTTAAAACCGAGTGCAACTAATGTTGAAGCTAAATAGATGTCTTTAGTTTTGAAGAGGTTATTTAAAATCTCATCTGGCATATTATTTAACATAGATATATTGTATTGTCTATGATTAAAAACTTTTTGTCAAGAGGGAAAATTAATCATAATTTCCGGAGTGGTATTTGAGATACCCGAGTTTTAGCTCGGGATTGGTTATATGGGTATAAATCTGGGTGGTTGAAATATCCTTATGCCCTAGAAGTTCCTGAACCAGCCTTAGATTGGCTCCGTTTCGAAGTAAATCAGACGCAAAAGAATTATGAGAAATAAAGCCATCAGTAATAAAATTATGATAAGGTACAATTGTAAAATCGTAAACTTCCTCTTCTTTAAATGTTTGATTAATTTTAGAAATTTTCAACCATTTTATTGTTTTTAAGTTGTTAATCTGTTGTAAATGTTCTAGCGTTTTACCCTGATAATGAAATTTATTGAGGGATGATATTAATTTTGACAAAAGTGCGGGCGTTAAGCAAAGCTTTAAATATCGCTTAAGGCTTTTAATGCCATATTTCTTTCCCAAAAAATTCACAAAGCCTTTATTATGGGGGATAAATTCTTTATATAAAGAATTTATTAAGGGTTGGATAGGTAATTTGTCATAAGGCAATTTTTCATAAACAGAAATGTTTTTTATAAAAATACCAGTTTTTAAAGTTTTAATGTGTTTTTTGAAAAAGGTCTGACTTAATTTTTGACATATATATAACACAAAAATACTATTTTTGATTTTATGTCCTTGAGGTAATTTTACTATTCTTTCCCTTTGATATAAAAAACTATCTATGCCCAATCTAAGAAATAAAATTTGTATATCTTTTAAAAGCTCTTTACTAGAAGAAAACATTTGTATAGTGCCTGAATTTCCTTCTGCATCATAATATCCTGCTAAAAAAGAGGCTATCTCTTTATTAGTAGCTTTGAACAAAGATTGAGGAACACGTCTGTCAGGTTGTTTTTGAGTTATACCTAGTTTTCGCATTTGTTTCAGAAATTTTACATTATAAATATTTAAACTATAACTTCTAGTATTTTTAGATTTAGTGATAGTAGGATTAATATTTAAAGTTTTTTTAATTAATTTTTCATAAAAATCTATATAATCTTTTCTTTTTTCAGAAATAATAATTCCATGTCTAGCTTCACTAAGAGTTGCATCTCCTATAATATAGCCAATTAATCTCCAGAGGTTATCTGGAAAATATTTTTTCCCAACTGTATTAATTTTTTTTATACCAGCTATATACATACCGACTTTCAGTTTTTTTGCTTCAACAGGACTAATGCCTTTTTGAGATATTGTAAAAAATGTGTGTTTTGGACTACAAATAATTTCCCGTCCCGATGCCCAAATTTGTAGCAGTGAGTTAGCTTTATGGGAAAAATATCTAGTAATTTTCCCATCAGCAAATTTATTATTTTGGAAATTAAGACTTACTACAGAAGTCTTCTTTTTTAAAAATAGTTCTTCGGCTGAGATTAAATCCCGATTTAAAACTATTCTTGAATCTTTATGCAGGCAATGGCGGAGCATATGTGGAGTAACCTTCATAGGGATATAGGCTTTTCTGGCATACTTATCAACCACTTTCTGTACAATCCACGACTTTAGACGGTTATTCTTTTTTCTTCTTCTTAAAGAATTGACAAAAAGAGCAGGATGTTTGTCTTGCCTAAGTCTAAGATATTTTTTAAGCCAGAACTTAGCCTCCTCCGAAAGAAAAACCAGCCTTCCCTTTCCTCCCTTGCCTATAATGGTAAATTCACCTCTTTTTATGTTTACTCTCTCCCGGTCGAGATTACAAAGCTCGGAAACCCGAAGCCCGCAAGAAAACAAAAGCTCTAAGATTGCCCGTTCCTTGGCTCTTTCAAACTTCAATCTCTTATTAATTTTTACCATCTTGACCTTATTAAGCATCCGCTTGACCTGGCTTGATGTGAGAAAATTAATCTGCCTTTCCGGTACCTTAGCAAGTTCTATTTTTTCTTTTGAGAAAATCGGATGACCTTCTCTATCCATAAAACTAAAGAAACTCCTTAGAGTAATAAGATACTTGTTTTGAGTTACTTTAGTAATTTTGGAAGAAGTAAGATATAAGCGGTAATAGCTGATGGTGTCCGAGTTAATTTTTTTACCCCTAAGCCATTTGGCAAAAGAGAAAAGATGAACACGGTAATTTTCCTGTGTTCCGAGAGCATAGCCTTTATTTGCTAAGGACATTAAATATTTTTGTATGTAAAGTTCAAGATTTTTCATTTATGATAAGCTTCCCTAATTATAAATCACTATTTTTAAATTTTAAATATCTCTGAATGTAATTAACATTAATGGGATTAATAATAAATTCATTTCCGTTTTGTGTAATTAAATGAACCATGGAATTTTCCCAAACTTTTACAACTCCCATTATAGTTCTTTTACTCCCATCACGAAAAAATATAACCTGATGATGAGGAGTATATGATCCATCTTGTAATCTTTTTATAATTTTAGGCAGTTCTTTAGATTGTGTTTTCATAGTTTTCAAGATATTTTAAGCTGGGTTTGACTATAAGACTCATTAAGGGATGTTTTTCTAAAATTGTTGTAATATGTCGAGAAGTTAGAGTAAAGGTTTTATTATTGGCAAGATTAAAATTGGCTTCTTGTTTGACTTGTTGTTTAAGCCAGCCTAAAGAGAAATGGATAAAAAATCCCCATATACCGCCGGACTTTCGGGAAATTTCTCTGATTTCTTCTTCGGTAAGATTGATATTCTTAATTTGTCCGAAGGGAACTTTGTGCTCCGGGTAGTCAAAAAGTCCTTGCTTTGTCATATAAAGGACATAGACTGGCTCGATTGAACCAAACCTATTTTTCTGTGCCGCAAAAGTACGGGTTTTGTCTTCATTTAAAGAGAGCCAGAGTACGGCATCGACAGTATGCTGAAGACTCTGAAGCCCTGCAATATAGCCTGATTTGGTAGAGTGCCCGACAAAGATTATAGTTATCCCCTTAGTCTTGGCAAGATGGCAAAGACTCTGAAGGCAATATCTCATCTGTGTTGGAGAAGACGCAGGAGTTTTAAGCGTATCCGTATAGAGCATTTGCAGACTATCGACTATTACTATCTTAGGCATAAGTTCTTCTATAGCAGAGATGACTTTTTCGACCTGTATGTCTTCCGAGAGATAAACGCTGTCCGAGTTGATGCCAAGGCGTTCGGTTCTCATCTTAATTTGTCTTTTGTTTTCCTCCCCTGCTATATAGAGAACTTTTAAATCTGTTTCTGCCAGTTTATAGGCGGTTTCGACCATCAGCGTACTTTTTCCACAGCCTGGACTTCCAGAAAGAATTAGGGTTGAGCCTTCTACTAAACCTCCGCCTAAAACATCGTCAAACCAGTCAAGACCAGTCGAATAACGGGCAGGCGGAATTGGTTGTATTTGATTTAGACTTGTAATGTTTTCCATCTGGGTTTACCTCCGCCTTTTGTTCCTATATCTTTAAATAAGCATTGTTTTGAACAATAAGTCGGTATTCTTACACTTTTTTTGTACCAGGATTTTTCTTTTCCGCAAGTTTTGCATTTTATAGTTGTCCAATAAGTTTTAAATCTATATTCTTTATAGCATTTGGGAGAGCAGTATTTTTTGTTCCCATTTTTTGACCTTATTTCTGTTTTGCAGATTATGCAATAAGTAAGTCCTCCCTGAGTGATTTCCCTTACAGAAACTACATTTAACTTATTGGCTCTTAATCTTACCCATTCTCTTGAAACATTGTTCATTCTGGCTATTTGGGAAAGAGTACCCTGAGGAATTTGCCCCTGAGTAAGTTTGGTTACCATTAAAATTTGCGTATCGATGTTTTTGCTTCTTTTATTCATATTATATTGTATGTATTATAACATAGTTTAAGCTAGAAGTCAATCTATTTCAAATAAGCTAAATAAGCTCCTGTTTTATAACAAGTCCAAGCTGACCAGCCTGATTTATCTCTAATCTTTTTAGCAAGCTTAATATTGTTCTGGAAATCTTTAAGCCAAGCCTTTTTATCCAAAGCGGGTATTTTACCGGCATGAGCAGGTAAATATATTTGAGCAATACCTATGGATGAGCCGTGATCTCCAACGCTTGCAGGTCTTAAACCACTCTCGCACTGAAAAATGGAAAGTGCCAAGTCCGCTTCGCCCTTAAACTCTCTCTGAACGGCAGTCCTTACAGTATCATAAACGGTAACTGTGTCTTTTTGAATATGAATAGTCTGGCTGAATAAAAACAGCCAAGCCGAAAGTAAAAAATCCATATATTATTTTCGGAAGTTGTTTTTGATTGCAAGCCTTAAAATTACTAAAAGCCCAAATAGAGCAAGCAGTAATATTGTACCGGCACCAACTAAAACTAGGATTTTTTCTAAACCAGTACTGGTAACAAAGATTGTTTGTGTAGCACTTTGTGTGCTTAAAGGCAAAATGTCCATGTCAATTCACCTCCTTAGGGGAAGTTTGACTTTCCCTTGTTCTATTCTGAATTTTTTTCCATTCCTGAGCAAGCCTTAACCTAACATCAAAAGGGATAGAAATCCTGTCCGCTTTATCTGCCGGTTCTGGAAGTTTTTTAAATGCAAATCTGGGCAAGCATATTAAGGTTGTATTATCCCGAGCCTGAAACTTACAGTTCAAATAGTGGGAAGCCTTGTTTGTGGTAATCTCGTATTGACCGTATTTATTTTTGATAAGTATTTTCTTTTTAAGCTCTTTGGCTTTATTAAGTGCTTCCTCGGATATAGAATAACCTTCTGTCCCCTCGAGCCAATTAAAACGCTGGAAAGCCCCCCAGTATGGCTGGTTTAAGTATAAGACTAAATGTTTGTTTGTTATAAACCACTGTTGTCCTCTTATCTTCAATTTATCTCCTTTCCTATTTTTACATCAGATAATAATCCTAAATTTTTTTAAAAATGCTAGGCTAGTGAATGTTGGCTGGTTTTAATTTAAGCTCCTCCCACCTAATTATTATCGGAAGCACCTAGTATTTTAGCGTTTTTACTAAATCTGGGGCTGTTATTTCAAGTAATGCAATTTATCTTACTTCTTGTATGGTTTAAGCACCCCAAAATTTTTAAAGTTCTTGTTCTATTTACTGTTGTATATATTATAACACAAAGCAGTTATTTTGTCAAGTGTTGTTTATATTGTTGATAATCTTTTTGTAGTTTTTCCCATGTGTCTTGTGGGATATCCCAGCTAACTCCATATTCTCCAAACATCAATTTTTTGATAGCATCATAAAACTTCTTTTTCGTTACTATATAAGTGCCTACTCTGATTTTTTTTGATTTGCTTAAAATAGAATCTAATATCTGTTCAAGTTTATCTTCTACCTCAAGCATAAATTTTCGCATTTCCCTATCATCTATTCTTGAGTATCCCTCTTTATACTTTTCTGGTAAAGATTTACCGCTATGTAAATCTTCTAAAAAAGTATTTCTTATAGCACTATTAGCTATATATCGTGCCAATAATTTATGTTTTGAAATTTTCATAGTTTACACTGAGTTTGTCGAAGTGTGGACGGGATGGAAATTGATCCCATGTCTTTAATCTTTTAGTTTCCTAATTGATTAAATCTAACATAGCCCGCCCGATTGATTATGCCTTAGCATAATCCTTTAGCACTTTATCCGTAATAATAGGTAAATCAATCCAAAACCCATTATCACAATAAGCCTCAGCCATATCTGAAGCTATTTCTGTCATATCACCATCCTCAAGGCTTGCTATCTGCTTTTTTGAAAAACCTTCGAGCAAGTCCGCCCTTGCAATACTTGTAATAGGAAACGGCTTGTAAAAGCAATCCGTACAAATTCCTATTGCAATTGCCTCTGGATTTTCCTTCATTTTAATTACTTTTTTAGCACAATTTTTACATTTCATAATTTATTCACCTCCTCTCCAAACATTTATTTAATAATTAACTGAATAGATGTTCTTCTAATTGAAGTATCAATTTTTTATCTTCTATATCTTCAAAGCATGAAGGACAAGTATAGTTTTCAAAGTCTGATCCTTCGGGATCATTTTGTATACTTTCTTTTGTTTTTAAATCAAACAAAAATGGCAAAGATACTGTTTCCCAACGTGTTACACTTATTTGTTTTTCCTTACAATTAGGACAGATAAAACTATAATTTTTTAATGGTTGTATTTTAGTTGTCATTTTTCACCTCCTTTTTATTTGGATTATGTTTTAGCAAAGTAAATAATGCTATTAAAAATTCTATGATATCCATTTTAGTTTATTTCCTTTATTTTTTCCTCTTCTTCAATTTCCTTTATTTTTCTTTGTATTTCTTCTAACAATTCAACATTAAGGCTGGCACGCAAAGTCCGAGCAAGCCCGTCTGTTCTATTACCATTTGATACTATATCGAGAATGTTTTTAAGTTTTAAATAATTTTGTATATTATTTTTCATTTTTTAGTCCTTTCAGTGTAGCCTACTTATGCCTTCGCCTAAATAAGCTACATCAAAGGCTAAAGACTTTTTACAGTTAATTCAGTATCTTTTGTTATATCCCCATCAATTCTAACTATGTATTTTGTTTTATCATTGATAGTACCTTCTTTGCCTTTTTTTCCCTTATATTCCCATTTAATAAATGTGTCCATAAGATATTCAGCCCCTCCGCTTGTTTTGTGATAGTAAAGTTTCATTTTTCCACCCCCTTTCAAATTTATTCTTTCATCTATGCCAGCAAAAAGTTTGCGAGCATAGTCAAAGGCTAAAGACTTTTCAAGAAATCTTTTGCAAACTCTTTATCGGTCTTAGCTCTTTTTATACATTCGTCAAGCAAAGCAATTTTATCGTCATTTTCACTTGACATATTACCTGCTATCTGGTCTTTTTTAGTTTGGTAGTAAGCGATCATAGCAGTTGTTAAATCCTGCGTATCGCCATATCCGCCGTCATTTATTAAGTTATTAAAAAATGTTTCGGTATCATTTCCACTGTTAAAATATGTCCCGAAAAAACCAGCTCTATTGTAATGGGCAATGAACCCGCAGTGCAAGCTTAAATGCTTATAAACCCGATCAGTAAAAAGTTTGTACCCTCGAGCATTGATATACCCGCCATAATCCGATCCGATTGTATCGTCTGACTTTTCACCAGCAGATAGCCAATTGATAAAATTGACCCATTGTTTATATGTCAATTCTTTTTCTTTTTTTGTCAAAAATTCTGCGTCTGTAAAATCCATAATTTAATCACCCCGCTTTCAGAGATTAGCTTCTCATTTATAACCTCGATATAATCAAGGTTATAATCAAAGGCTAATTAAGGTTTGCTAGTTTATATATCCCGTCTTTTATCTTCTTTTCAGTAGCCTTTTTATTTTCATTCAAAAATATATTTCTATATTTTCCTGTAGTTACTGAATAATCCCATGTTTTATTATCTAGGATTATTTTATCGCTTTTAAAACTTTTAAATGCGATTGTACTATCATAACTTTGAAAATATACTCCGTCTGACGTTGTTATTTCAAACTGATTAGCAATTTGATTGCCTCTTGAGCTTGTCATATTTTTAACTTTGATATTTTTCATAAATTATCACCTCCTCTATTTTATAAGATTTATAGATATTCTGAAGGGGTATAAATTCCTTCAGAAGCTTTGATATATTGCTCTTTTGTTATTTCTATTGCGTCCTCTTCGATATATTGTTTTGCAATAGCTCCGTGTTGACCTATTGGCAAGTAGCCTGTTAGTTGTTTAGGCCAACAATTCCCCGTTCTATCGCTGTCCATATCTACAAGAAAAACACTTGTGCAATCGAGCTTTTTGTATTTATCTTTAAAGTATTTGATTCTCATGTATAATCACCTACCTTATTGCTACTAAGCAATTTATATCTTGAGTATTTAATTTAATCTCGCCTCGCATATCTTTTTCAAAAAGTGAATTGATAGTTTGATCCGATAAGCCTTGATATTGTAAACAGTATTCAATCTTTAAACCTCGATCTGCTAGAATAAGAAGTATAGGAAATACAATCATACTTATAATAAGCATGAGTATAAATTGCTTATAGTTGTTTTTAAATTTTCTGCGATAGTAAAATATATTTTTCATGTTATCTATACTTCGGATATTGTAAAAGTATATTTTTTTCTGCCTGCCGTGCCTTGTCTATATATCTTGATAAGCCTTCTTGACGGACTTGTTTTGGATTGTCTTTTACAATTTGTAAAAGCCTTGCAATATAAAGATAGTTTTTTTTATGAAACGCTTTATAAGCCTTATATGTAATCATAGTTTATAAGTTAAAATTGTTATAAATGCTTTTATTATTGTAATCATAGTTGTATATTATGGATAGGACAATAGACTTTTAAACCTTGCCAGTCTTGCTCGGTTTTAAATTGCTCTTGAGATGTTTTTATTTTTACTACTTGATTACATTCTTGACAAAAAACTTGATTATTCCAAACAGTAAAGCCTCTTTTTGTTTTTGGCGTTAGTCCCAGACAAAATATACATTTGTCCAAGCCTTCGTTTGCTATAAACATACAAGATGGGCTAGTGCAATAGTATCGTAAAGTTTTTGTTATCATATCTTGAAAAATTGTTTATTCTTTTTAGCTTCTTTTTTCAAGTCTTTTATGATAGCGTCTAAATTGTCAAGTTCCCAGCGTGCCTTGTCCTCATTGATAGGATAGCAATAGTCGAATGATGTTTTTGTATAGGTAGTGTTATTTTTCATGTTAGTTTATCAATTCGCCAATGCGGAAATATATTGCACCCACCGTCGCCAGTGAAAAAAGCCGAACCCCATCCCGCAAGATTCTTGAAATAATACTCGGTGTGCATATTGTAAACTTTTGTAATTGCATCGAATAAATCGCTTGCGATTAAAATGCCTAGATAACTATTGTCTTTTGTTATTTTAAATTTTTTCATGTTATAATTCTATAATTATATAATTATGGTATTATATAATTCTATAAGTTCCATAAATTTACTGTATACTTGCTTTGATGCGTAGGCAGTTGCCAGTCCTGTATTGCCTTGCTTTATGTAATCAAGGTACTTACTCATGGTTGAATCGCTTGCTATTCGTAAAAACATAGCTTCGAGTAAAGTGTTTTTGATTAAAGACTTATTGTTATTCATATATTATTTATTTAAAATCTAGGTTACTTCTACGCTATAAGCTATTAAAAGTTATTTCGTGCCGTGATAACTTGCCTAGATTTTAAATAAACGTTTTTATTTAATACTCCTAAAAGAGCCAATCAAAGCGTTTCTTGACTTGTCCTGTTCAAGACAGGTTACAGTTCTAAACTGCTTTGTATCCGCACGCTTCGATAAATTTTATTCTATCAAATCGTAGGTTATCATCTTGCAAGTCAACTGCTAAGTAAGAAACTGCTATCTCAAGTTTATCGGTTTTTGGATAGTCTGGTCTTTCCTTAGCGGATTTTATTGCATTTGCTATCAAAACATAATCCTTTTTTGTCATATTAAATTATGACAGTTACATAAACAATTATATTTTGTTTTAGCTTCTTGATTATCTATCTCAGCCCCGCAATCTTGACATATCATTTCAGTTAAACAATATTCAAGTTGTAGGCTAAACTGATAACTCTTGCTAAAATATTCGTTTGTCATAAGCTATTATCACCTCATTCCTATAACTTAACTCAGTTATCGAGGCTTTAATCAGCTCTTTTAAAAGTATTATTCTCTGACTTAACTTTGTTAAAGCTTGTTAGTGCTTTGTAGGTTTTTATGTTAAGGTACTGTTGTTAGAACCATAACTATTATTTCATACTAATGAGGCTGTGTCAAGTGTTTTACCTATTTTACTCGATATTTGAAAGAATCATATTTAAAGTAAAGATTGATTATACGCAATCGTAGGGCTTATGGGGATATAGTTCAGTCTTGATATAAATAGGTATATAGTCAACTTTAAAATAAAAATGCGTCCTACGCAATCCTGGGGCTTCGTGTTGATATAGATTGATATAGTTGATGGGTAGATTAGCTTCGAGGATAGTTAAAAAATAGAATAGTTAAATGAGTAAAGATTGTTAGTTGTTAGTTGATAAGTAAGTATAGATTAAATACCAGATAAGATAGTGTTAGATTAAAATTGACAAGGATTGGAGGAGTATATCTTATAGTTAAAACTATAAAGATTAAAAATAGATTGATTAAACTAGTAGTGATAATATTGCATTAAAGACTATAGGATTAAATTAGGTTTTTTTCTTTGGTACGTTTTTCCAGGAATAGAATAATGATTAAATAAAATAGCTTTGAATAAATCGACAATATATACATATTATAATTTTTATGCCTTATATCCTACCCCCTACCCTTGAAAATCCGAAAGGCAAGAAAGACAGGGCTATGGAGGGTAGCTCAAAAACTTGGTGATTTTTTTCCCAAACCCTTTAGTCTTATAGTAGTTAATCTATGCCCAGATAGGTTTTTCTCTTGGTATCAATTTGATGCCTAATAATCTAAAATGCTGAATTTCCTTTATATTTTACTATAAAAGAATTGAGGATTACCTTTCTTAAACAAAAAAATCCTATAAAATTATCTTAGTCTTAACCATGTTTTCTACAGACTGCTTTAATATGAAACTAGAATATCTAATTTTTCAAGCCAATGCAAAATACAGAAGCTTTCTTCTTCTTTCCAGATGTTTTCGGTATCGACTCGTTCATAGGGTGGATTCTTGTGTCCACAAATCTTACACGGCCATTTCTTTATGATGGTTATGTTAGGGGACAAGTCTAAGTAATGATTGTGGGCAAATACTTTCATTTGAATACTCCATACTATTAATATAACACTTCCAAGATCATAGGTAAAGAAGTAAATTATCACCAAAATGGTGCAGTTGCCTATTGTTTTTGCATCAAAATGGGGATATAATAG
>Ga0209518_1000143_pt1 | contig 96290 bp, 101 predicted proteins | sample RifGroB1_FD_183993 | JGI IMG/M metagenome (GOLD analysis project Ga0209518, IMG submission 183993) | Groundwater microbial communities from Rifle, Colorado, USA - Groundwater B1 (SPAdes) (version 2) | ecosystem: Environmental > Aquatic > Deep subsurface > Groundwater | place: Rifle, Colorado... | reverse complement strand
GCGCCAAATCGGCTGGCGCGACCTCTTTAATTTGGAAAGAGGGCGAGGTTCTTGCCAACGACGGCAAGGGGACTAACATACTCACCGGTTTGCAAAATCTTGATTTTTTTGTTGACGAAGCTTTCGCGGCGCAAGCGCCGGAGAAAGCGTCTCCGGCATGGTGGCAAAATCCGCTTATAATAATCAATCTTATTTTGCTAGCCATTATTTTTCTGATAGGCGTGGTATTTTTAGAGAAAACCATTTTAAATTACCATGACAGGCATTCGCATCACGAATCTCATGACGACGGCGACCAGCATACATGATATAATGGAAAAATGAAACCAAAACAAGCGGCATTGACCTCAATTTTTGTGTTTTTTATATCTGCGGCGCTACCATTGGCGGCGGCAGCGCAGGCCACTCTTTTTATCTCGCCTTCATCCGGAGCTTATAAAACAGGAGAGGTTTTTTCGGTTTTGGTAAACGTAAACACGGGCGGGCAAGCGATTAATGCCGCCGTCTCCCAGATCAATTTTGACAATCAGAAGCTGGATATCGTAAGTGTTGGCTACAGCCAGTCGATTTTTAATTTGTGGACGGATGAGCCGTCTTATTCCAACGCCGCGGGCACGGTGCGTTTTTCGGGCGGACTTCCCAGCCCGGGCTTTACAGGAGTTTCCGGCGCCATCGTGCGTATGACTTTCCGGTCAAAAGCGGCTGGGCAAGCGGCGATTGCTTTCACTTCTGGCTCGGTTTTGGCAAACGACGGAAAGGGCACGAATATTTTGGATAATTTAAAGGGCGCGTTTTTTACCATAATTGCCGCGGTGGAATCAGCCAAGCCGCCGGCTGCGCCCTCTCCAACACCATCGGCTTTGCAGGCAGCCGGACAGCCGGTTTCCATTCCCATAATCACCGATTGGCCAAAAGAGTTGGAAGAAGGATCAGCGCTCACAGTCAAAGGTTTGGGATACCCTAACGGCAAGCTTTTGATTTTTGTGCAAAAAGGTTCTGCGGATCCGGTGATTGAAGAAATGTTCGCTGGGTCCGACGGCAGATTTTCTTATAACTTTGCAAAAGCCGTTTCTGCCGGGCTTTACCGCGTGTGGGCCAAAAATGTGTCCAACGAAGGCATAGTCAGCGGTTCATCGGATATAGTCACGGTTGAAGTGGTTCAACCGCTTTTTTTTAGGGTCGGAACAATTGCTTTAAATTACGCTTCCATCATAATTACGCTTCTTGCGTTGATTTTGCTTTTAATTTTGATAATACTGTGGATCTGGCGGAGAATTAGAAAATGGCAGGAACGGCAGGGAGTTGAAATTTCCGAAGCAGAGAAAGCGTTGCACGAAGGTTTTGAAAAGCTTCAGTCGGGCCTTCGCAAATACGTAAGGTATCTGACCGCGGCAAAATCGGTGGAGGGCGTCAAGCGTCGCGAAGCAGATGCGGAAGATGATTTGGCCGAAGAGCTCTCCGGAATTGAAAGTAAAATTGAAAAAGAAATAGAGGACGTTGAAAAAGTAAATAAGCGCAGAAGGCACGAGCACTACGGTCATGACAAGGAAGACTAGAGCAGCTCTGTTGGGCGCCGCTGTTTTTGCTGTGAGTTTGTATTATTTTTCATCCGAAAGAGCTAATTTTTATGAGGATAGCGCCAAAACACAAGTAAGAGTTGCGACCCAAGCGTCAGCATTACCTCTGGCGCTATTTGCGGTAGCGGACAAAAATGGATACTTCGCGGACAATAACTTTAAAATTACAATTTTGCAAAACACTTCCAGTGGTTTTGCTTTGGACGCTCTTTTGAAAAAGGACGCCGAGTTCGCTGTAGTAAACGATTTTTCGTTCGCGGCGCGCGCGTTTTCTGAAAAAAACATAGTTATAATTTCTACCTCCGCAATTTTAAGGGGCCATGAGATTATCGCTAGGCGCGCCGCAGGCATTTCTTTGCTCCGGGATCTTAAAGGCAAAAAAGTAGGAGCCACGCCTTTCGGAAGCGAATTCGCTCTCGAAAATCTTTTGAAAAGCAACGGCCTTTCTTTGCGCGATGTGCGCGTTGTTCATTTAAACGCCGACGAATTGCAGATAAAATTTACCAATGGTGAAATTGACGCTCTGGCCGCATGGAGCCCGACAGTTTTGCGTTTAAGCCAAAATTTTGGGCCGCAAGCGATAGTTTGGCGGCCCGGAGAAGCATCATCGGCTATTTATTATTTGCTTGTCGCAAGAAAGAACTGGTTTTTGAGCAACAGCAATGTTGCTTTAAGTATGCTTAAGGCGCTGGGCGAAGCGCAGGATTACATTTTTCTAAACTCCGGGGAATCAAAAAAAATCTTTACTAAATATTTTGAGGGCGATATTGTTGATTTGGATTCTGGCTGGGAAGGCTCCTCATTTGCTCTCGCCTTGCCGCGCCGCCTTATTGACGTGCTAAACCTGCAAGCAGATTTTATTTTGAGGCATGGCTTGCCGGAGAGCGACGTCAACACGCCGAATGTCATGCCGCAGGGCGACATTCCGAATTACGCTGATTTTATTGATCCGTCATTGTTAAAGTCAATAAGGCCGTCGGCCGTAAATATTGATTAACAAAAAGCACTTTGCAATTATTGTAGAAACTATTATTATTGTAATAACTGCGAGCATATGTCTTCTCAAATTGATGAAATCAAAAGCCGCGCTAATCAACTTGGGGACTTAGTCCCCAAGTGGTAGGCTTGGCATATATGAGAAAAACCATATTTGCCAACGGCGAATATTACCATATTTATAATCGTGGCGTGGATAAGCGCGGCGTTTTTATGGACAAATTTGATTTTGAAAGATTCTTACAGAGCATTGAAGAGTTTAATTCAGAAGATCCAATAGGCAGTATCTATGAAAATTCGTTTATCAAAGACCAAATAAAAAGCAAAAAGAAAAAACTAGTTCGTATAATTTGTTATTGTTTAAACCCGAATCATTACCATTTTATTATCGGGCAGCTAGTTGGTAGAGGAATTGAGAAGTTTATGCATAAACTGGGGCTTGGTTATACACAGTATTTTAATTTGAAACACCATCGTAGTGGGGCGTTATTCCAAGGTCCGTTTAAGGCAATTCACATAGATTCTAATGAATACCTTTTGCATTTGAGTGCTTACGTTAATCTTAATTTCAAGGTTCATAAATTCAAACTTGGGGACTTAGTCCCCAAGTGGAGGTCGAGTTGGGATGAATACGTCAATGAGCAGCGAGGCGCCGGTTTGTGCAAAAGAGACGTTATTCTTGATCAATTTAAAAATCGCGCAGAATATAAAAAATTTGCTGAAAGTTCCTTGATTGATATTTTGGGCAGGAAAGATGCTGCTAAATCACTGGAAAGTCTACTTTTAGAACAACTTGGCGACTAAGTTCCCAAGTGAAAAATTACCGTTTGCCTAAAAATTAGTAAAATTATATAATTACTTCGCGTTATGTCTTCCCAAATTGACGAAATCAAAAGCCGCTTGGATATAGCGGAGCTGGTGGGCTCTTATATCCGGCTTCAGAAAGCCGGCTCGAATTTTAAGGCGCTTTGCCCTTTTCATAATGAGCGCACTCCCTCTTTTAACGTCTCCCCGGCGCGGCAGATTTGGCATTGTTTCGGCTGCGGAAAAGGGGGGGACATTTTTGAATTTATTCAGCAGATTGAGGGGGTGGAGTTCGGGGACGCGCTTAAAACTTTGGCCGACCGCGCCGGAGTGGAATTAAAAAGGGAAGACCCGCGCTTGAAAAGCGAGCGCACCAGGCAGTTCGCGTTGTTGGAGGAAGCGGCAAAGTTTTTTGAAGCCAACTTGTCCCGCCATGGCGGGACAAGTGGCGGTTTAACCGCGCTGGATTATCTCAAAAAAAGAGGCCTTGCTGATGAAACTATCCGTGAATTCCGCCTTGGTTATGCCCCGGACGAATGGCGCGCGCTCGGTGCGCATCTCAAGCAAAAAGGCTTTTCTGAAAAAGAGCTGGAAAATTCCGGTCTTGCAGTAAAAAGCGGGCAGGGCTATTATGACCGGTTCCGCGGCCGTATTATATTTCCTATTTTTGATTATAACGGAAGAGTTGTGGCTTTTGGCGGAAGAATATTTGAGGTCCCGACCGAAGATCGAGGACCCGCGATGCCGGCAGATGCCAGCATAGGGGCAAAGTATGTAAACTCACCGGAAACCGCGCTTTATCAAAAAAGTAAAATTCTTTACGGATTAAATTTTGCCAAAAGCGAAATTTTGCGCGCGTCCGAATGCGTTTTGGTTGAGGGCTATATGGACGCGATAATGTCCTGGCAGGGCGGAGTAAAAAACGTGGTGGCCGCTTCTGGTACGGCTCTCACCGCCGATCAATTAAAAACAATAAGACGGCTTGCTGAAAAACTGATCGTGGCTTTTGATATGGATTCGGCCGGTGAGGGCGCTTCCAAGCGTGGCATTGATCTGGCTTTGGCTGGCGGATTTGATGTTAGAGTCGCCGGGGCTTTGGACGTGGGTCTTAAAGACCCAGCGGACGCAGTTTGTAAAAACCCGGCGCTTTGGCAAAAAGCCGTTTTGTCTTCTCGGCATATCGCGCAATTTTATATAGATTCAGCGTTGAAAAAATATAAGCCGAATTCACCGGAGGCCAAGCGGGAATTTCAGCGGACGGTCTTACCCGTGGTGTCTTCTTTGGCCGATTTAGAGCGCGCGCATTGGGTGAGGGAAGTAAGCGGGATTTTAAATATAAAAGAAGAAGCGGTCTGGTCAGCTTCTGAAAAAAATAAGCTGGCGAAAGGTGCGGAAAATGTTTTTGAAGATTCTGTTTCCAAACCCAAGGCCAGAAAAGAATTACTTGAAGAGCGTGTTTTTGGAATTATCGCTGAATACCCCGCGCTCGCGCCAAAACTTGACCCGGCGCTGAAAAGTTTATTTTCTTCCGGCCCCGACGGTTCCGTCTGGGCAGGCGGGCGAACGGCAATTTTCGCAGAGTTATTTTTGAACGGCATACTAGACGCCGAGGCGGAATTTATAAAATGCCAAAGGGAGCTTAAAAAAGAATACTTGAAAGAAAAACTTGCTTATTTAAGCGCCCAGATAAACAGCGCCGAAAAAACAGGCGAAGGAAAAGTCGGAGATTTATTGGGAGAATTTCAAAAAATGTCCAAAGAACTTCATACATTATGATTAAAAAAAAATCACGCAAAAGCGCGGTTAAAAAAAGAATTAAGTCAAAAAAAGCCGCCAAAAAAACTCCGGCGAAAAAAATTTCCAAAGCTGAACTTAAAAAAGAATTTAGCGAGGAACGTGTTGAAGTTTTAATTAAAAAAGGGAAAGAGCGCGGGTTTTTAACTTACCCGGAAATTTTATCTGCTTTTCCGCACGTTGAATATAATATTATTTTTTTGGAGGAGCTGTATAGTCGTTTGGAATCCGCCGGGATTGACGTTTTGGAAGGGCGAGAGCTTTTGGAGCTGCCGTCTAACGCCCAAGGCAAGAAAGAAGAAAAGCCTGCCAAGAAAAAACCCGGTCGCCGCGCTTTGGCTTTAGACCAAGACCTCACGGCCACGGATTCGGTGCAGATGTATTTAAAAGAAATCGGCCGAATTCCATTAATTTCCGCGGATGAAGAAAAAGAACTGGCCCGCCGCATTGAAGCCGGCGATGAAGACGCTAAAAACCGCCTAGCGCAGGCCAATTTGCGCTTGGTTGTTTCCATTGCCAAAAGATACGTGGGCAGAACTCCGCATCTCACCATGCTAGATTTGATTCAGGAGGGGAACCTCGGCCTTTTCCGGGCGGTGGAAAAATTTGATTGGCGAAAAGGCTATAAATTTTCAACTTACGCCACCTGGTGGATTCGCCAGGCCGTGACGCGCGCCATTGCCGACCAGGGGAAAACTATCCGTATCCCCGTGCATATGGTGGAAACCATTTCAAAATTTCAGCAAGTCAGGCGCCGCCTTACCCAGGATTTGGGGCGAGAGCCTTTGGCCGAAGAGCTGGCGGCAGAGATGAATATAGAGGTGGACAAAATCCACCACATTCAGAAAATTTCGCAGGACACCGTTTCTCTGGAGGCGCCGGTGGGCGAGGATGACGAAGATTCAACGCTGGGAGATTTCATTGAAGACAAGCAAATGCTTACTCCTGCGCAGGAAGCAGCCAGAAAACTTTTAAAGGACCATATCAAAGAAATTTTGGTGGATCTTATGCCAAGAGAACAGAAAATTTTGCGGATGCGCTTTGGCTTGGACGACGGGATTTCCCATACTTTAGAGGAGGTGGGGAAGGAATTTGGAGTAACCCGTGAAAGAATTCGCCAGATTGAAGCCAAGGCCATAGAAAGAATCCGTCAACATCACAAAGTGATAAAATTGCACGAATACTGATTAGTTTCCGCCCTCAACCGTCACTTTTTTCATTACGATGGGTTCCAATGGCCGGTCTTGCGGGCCGACGGGGACTTGGCCGATTCTATCCACAACGTCCTGACCGGAAATTACTTTTCCGAAAATCGTGTAATTGTGGGGTAAAGAATTATCCGCCAGCATTATGAAAAACTGACTGCCGTTGGTATTCGGCCCGGCGTTGGCCATGGCGACAACGCCTTTTTGGTAGCCGTTTTTATAAGATTCAGCAGCCGGATTTAATTCGTCTTCAAATTGATATCCTGGGCCTCCGGCGCCGCAAGGTCCCGAGCTTGTAGAGGGATTACAATTCGGGTCGCCTCCCTGTATCACAAACTCTTTCACAATTCTGTGAAAAGTCAGATTATTGTAAAAACCTTTTTGGGCTAGCGTGATAAAATTCTGTACAGTTTTCGGCGCGTCGGCGTCGTAGGTTTCAAATTTTATCGTTCCCATACTTGTCTCAATTGTGACTATACGCTTCTGGATTTTAGGTATTTCCATAAAAATAAAATATCCTCCAACTATCAGGATTATCAAAACTACAATTGCTAATACATAATTCTTTTTCATTGGCTTAGGTTCTCCCCGCCTCGCGTCGGCTCGCGCCACGCGAGTCGAGGCGGGCCGCTGAGCTGCTAAAATCCCACAAAGCTCCGGCGGCAGGATTCGAACCTGCGACCTTGTCCTTAACAGGGACCCGCTCTACCGCTGAGCTACGCCGGAGCTTTGATGGATTAATTTACCTGAAATAATTTTTTAATAAACCTTCTTCCCGTAGCGCTTTTGAAGTATCGTTCTCTAATGCGCGCTTCTTTTAGATTACCTAATTTTTCGTGATAAATCAATTTCCACGGATTATATCTGCTAGTAAAATTGGATTGCCCTTGGTTATGTTCTTTAATTCTTTTTTCTAAATCAATAGTACTCCCAACATATGTTTTCGGGAAATTTACGCTTTTCAGGATATAGACAAATGCCATAGCATTAGGTTGCTGAGCTACCCGTCTCGACGAGGCGTCTAGCCGAGGCGGACCGGGGAATAATGTTTTTAAAATAGCAGAACATCAGTTGTTTTCCAAATGATTGAGGATTTTTAAAATCAGCTCATTTTGGCGTTCCAGATGAAGTAGAATGGTTTCAATTTCCCGCTCGGCTTTGGTGTTTACCTCAAAATCGGCTTCCGCCCGGACCTCGGCGTGCCGCCCTTGCAGACTTTGCCCAACCATGATTAATGGCATAAGAAATAGTTGGATCATGTTGGAGATAAAAAGCCATAAAACAAACGCTGGGTAAGGATCAAACCGCGCGGCATCCGGCGCGAAGACATTCCAGCCGAGCCAAAAAACTGTCCACAAAAGTATTATTGAAAAGAAGCCCATAGTGCCAACCCGCTCCGTCACAAAAATCGCGAGCCGATCCATCCGGGAAAGCTTCTCGCGGTGCAGAATATTTATGTTGCGAATCGGCTGACGCAACGCCTTAAGCTCCGCCAAAGTTCTTGGGTTTGATGCCATACAATTATTCTACAACTTAATCTGATGTTTGTCTGCGGTATATCCAGTAGATAATTATCAATAAAATAAGTATCAGTAGCAGCCACCAAGTATTTATATTACCGAGTCCGAATAAAGCCGCCACTAACAGATTGGTGTTAGGGGGCGGCTTCTCCGCGACTGGGTTTGTTGTTCCGTTTTGCGTTTGACCTGTTCCATTGTCGGAGGCGGGCGCCTGGGATAAAAGCGCGTTTTCAGAATGCGCCGAAATATTGGCATTAGAATTAGAAGGTGGCAAACTGGAACCGCCGGGAAGAGGATTTTGCAAAGTTGTGAAGGAAATTTCTTTACTGATTGTGTCCGGAGAGGCATGTGAGATTACTCGGAAATAATAAGGAGTGGAAGGCGTAAGCCCCGTAACAATTACGATGTGAAGCGTAACTCCGTTGGGGTTCGCTGGCGTATCAAATTCCAGGGTGGAAAACGGATAACCGTAATTCGGAGGCAAGCTGAAATCAAAAACTCCGGGCGCGGTGCCGTACACCACTCGGCTTGTTGATTTAAAACTGGTGTTCCATTCAATCGTCGCGGTGGTATCGGTCACACCTACCGACGCTTCATTTTGAATAACCAGCCCTGAAAGAATTCCTCCTCCGCTCGGAGATCCCGGGCCTGGCGAAGGACCGCCTCCGTTGGGAGGAGCGGTGGTGAAAGTGCCCTCATCATCACTGCCGCCACTGCCTTCATCGCCCTTAAACCCGATAAGAATGTCAAACCCGAGCGATTTTTCCTGGTAGGGATTATTAGCGCTTGGGACAAATCGCACTAAAAAATCATATTGTGTCTGGGCGCCACTGCCGGCGAGGTCTGAAAGAAACACTTCCCCTGCGCCAAAAAAATTAGCAAGCGTTGTGGTGCCGTAGAGCTTAATCCCGTTTTTATATATTCCGATTTCAAAAACGCCGGCAAGCCCGTTAGGGTCGCTCTCGTTTATCGTTTCCACTATGATCTGTTGCGTACCAAGCGTATTATTTTTTACTTTCGCCCACCGCATTACCTCCGACTCCGGCAGGAAATTCACCTCGTTAAAAAGCGGCGTGTTTTGAAAATCCACTATCAAATCGGTCGGGGCCGCATAAACTACAGGAGCCCAGAGAAGCGCCGCTATCGCGAAGAATATTAAATTATATTTTTTATATTTCATATGGCTGGTTCTTCTACTGGCTGTTCTATCGGCGCCGTTTCAGGTTCGGGCTCACTCGCCGGTTCTTCCGGCGTCGGCTCCGGTTCCGCGACTGGTTCTTCCGTCAGCAAAGTTTCCGCCGTCTCTTCGTTTTCTATAATCGGCTCTGTTTGATTTTCCGCCGCCTCCGGTTCTGCAACATTTGGAGCATCTGGTGGAACGTCTGGCGATTGCTCTTCAATAATCTTCTCAACAATATCTTGTTCTTCTGGAAGAGGCGCTTCCGTTGTGACCGCGTTCTCAAGATCGTCTTCCGGAAGCTGGCTCAATGGATCAGTACTGGTTCCTGCTTCGGGAACATCGTTTACGCTCTCTTCCTCTGTTGTTGTCGCCATCTCTTGCAAAACGCTTGTCGTTGCGTTGTCATTGGACATTAGCTCCTCCACCGGAGCCGGCGCCTCGTTCTCCACTTGGGTGTCCGACACCCAAGTGGAGGTTTCCGCTGGCGCTTCACTTTTATTCGGTTTAAGCGGCGTTGGAATTGGGTCAACAAAATCACCTGTCCCGTCGGGAATTCTCGCGTAAGATTTGTTTTCCGAAGCAGACCCAGAATATGCGTATGAATCTTTCAAAATGCCGCCGGATCCTATTGTCGCGTTATAAAGCCTAACCGAATCTCCTCCTGCGTTGTTTAACCAGCCGCTGCTGTAGGCGCCGTCCAAATAAACCACCAAAAATCCGCTCGCCGGAATTACGGTTTCTCCAGCGTCAGAGGTATTCCCGTTGTTGTCGGAATTAGATGATGTGATTTGAAGCGGATGGGAATCCAGACTATCGTACAAGTACCATCCGGCGACGTCTTTAGGAGAGCCTGAAAGATTATAAAGCTCAACCCATTCTCCGTCGGGTTTTGCGGCGTCATCCGCGCCAATCGGGTTTGGCAAAAATTCATTAATTACGATATTCCTGTCTGCTTCCGCCGCGAAATTCTGCAATATTTCCGCGGGCGCAAGATCTCTGTTGTAGATTGCCAATAAGTGAAATTCTCCCAGCCAGGTTCTGTTCATTGTAAATTCGTTGGCAAGCCCGAATCTCATCGCGCTGTCCCAATTGGAAAGATTTCCTCCCACGGCAAGAGTTGCCGTCTCAATTCCATTTTTATAAATTTTAGCCGTCCCCGCGGAATCTCTTGTGTAAACGACATGTTCAAGATCCGTTGTGGCTGTTCCCGCGGGAGTGAATATTGAAGGCAAAACTCCATTATTCCCGGCTGTGGTTGTTCTTAATCTTCCCGTGTACTGCGTCGTTTCCTGGCCCAAAGTGAAATTTCTTAGTACCGTGCTTGTGGAAAGCGTTGCGATTCTCGCTGGCCCGCCTTGAGCCGTATTTGCCGGTTTTACCCAGGCCTCAATCGTAATCTCGTTTGTTGATTTAGAGCCGTTTATTAATTTGAGCGCCGGAACAAAAGAGGAAATCAATGTGGAAGAATTTACAGAAATCCCTCCCCAAACCCCGCTGATCTTTGATAGATCCGGCACCCAAAGGTTAAGTGGTGCCCCGACGCCGGAAACATCCCAGACCACCGGCCCCGAGGTTTCTTCAAAATCATACAGCGCCAAAAGGCCGTCCGTCACTCTTCCGGCAGGAGGAGACCCGGGCGCTTGCCCGTTCAAATTTTCTCCCTCAAACATGGCGCAGAGCGCCCGCACGCTGTTCGGGTTTGAATTGGGATATGCGTTATGAAAAGCCGTAAATTGATAAATGTTTTCCGAGACAACAAAATCATCTCCGACTTTTTCCGTAACCTGTTCTATCGGCTCGTTCGGAATATCTATGATAGGAGCTGTTACCGCAACCTGCGAGCCCGCGGCGTTTTTCATTATTAATTTCCATTGCTCGTTGTTCTGGATTTGGCCGGGGTGAGACAAGTGACCGTCAAAGGAAGCGAGAGTGATATCGTATGTTCCCGCCGGCACAAATCCTACTATTGGCCCGTCGGTTGCCGCGGCCTGATTGCCATTTGCAAGCAAGGTCTTATTATTGAAATAAATTATCGTCTTGCCCGCGCCTTCATCAAAAGGACATTGGTCTGGATTTGGCGGCGGCGGCGCTGGGGTTACTCTGTTGCTTACTGACTCAATATCATGGTATCCGTTGGGAAATATCGGAAATTCATTCTGCCATCCCTTGTAAACAAAATCATATTCGCAAAATTCTCCGCTCGTGAAATCCGGCGCGCTGGTAGGTAAGGTAACTTGGTAAGTAAAGTCGTCCGTAGAAGTTGAAAATTGCAAAATCGGAGAAACAAAAGCCAAAAGGCCGCCGGAGTAAACGGGGTTTCCTTCAACAAGAACGTTCAGATTGAGCGCGTTGCAAAAATCGTCAGACCCTCCGGTTTTTTCCGCTTCAGCGGTATATTTAAAATTAATGCTGTTAAGGTCAACCGTTTTTATATTCCGCTCGTAAGTTTCGCCTTCGCCAAGCTCGGCCTCGCCCCAATTGCCGTCGTCGTACTGATTATTTATGGCATCAATGCAGGAATTAATGTCGGATGCCGAAAAAGAGCTGGGAAGCCCCGCAAGAACTTTATTTGCTTCTTCCAGCACCTCGGAAACCGTCATTCCGTCGCACGCTCCGCCCAGAACCGCAACCTCTCCAAGCGGCGCAAGATTTAGTCCAAAGTCGGGATCGTATGCGTCAAAACCGACGGAGAGCGTCAAAGCCAAAGTTTGCCCTGCGAGCACCCCGGCTGAAGTTGAAGCCGGGTCGCTGTAATTTTGGGAAAACGCCGCGGCCGTTCCGCTGGCGGGCAAAAATGTTTCTACCGCGCCGGATGTGCTGAACGTTGCCGTAAATCCTCCGGCGTCTCCGATTGTGGCTCCGGCGGGAAATGCTGCGGCAAAGTTCGCGTCGCGATACGCCCCGGGATTATCACCCGATGCCGAGGACCCCCAGCCGCCTTGCGTTTGTGTTCTCCAGCCATCTTCCGGCTCCAATATAAAATCCAAAAGCGCGGCTCCGAAGAAATTGCCACTGGAGATTTCCGTGTCCCAATAATACGCGACTGTTTCGCCAACTGTCCAAAGGCCGATCCAGTTAAGCGAGAGTATAAGAAAAACCGCCGTCATGTTTAGCGAGGCCCGCCAAATCATTTTGTGGCTCCGCGTTTTGGGAAGCATAGACAAAAGCTGCGACCTCAAAATCATTGCTTTTTTGGCGGGGATTTTTTTGATTTTTATCGCAATCCCGCCGCTCATCATATTTGGGCTCTTTGCTCGTGATTTTATTGCCGCGCCGCGCTTTCTTTTTAGTGCTGGTTTTTTTGTCATGTGTTTTCTTCCACCTTTTTATTTCCCTTCATTTTTTTAATCTCGCCTAAAATTTTCCCGCCTTGGTCCCAGATGATAATCGCCGCCGGTATTATAATCAGCGCCAAAAATCCGTAGGTTGTCCGCGCGGACGCGATCGCATATCCCAAATAGGGGATTGCCAGATATACTTTGCCGATGACCCGGCTTTGCGGGACTTCTTTTGTGTCCGCTTCTTCGTTGGCGTCTCCTTTGGTGATATATATCGGGTTGCCCCGCTCCACTTTCATCTCAACAATTCGGTGGGAAACAGGCACTCGTTGGCCCTTGGCGTCCTTGAAATTGCCATCAAATGTAATGACATCGCCGATTGCGTAATTCGCGGACGGTTTTACGATGACCACGCTTCCGGTTTTTATGGTCGGCTCCATGGAACCGGACTCAACGACTTTGATTTGGATATTTCCCTGAATTGGAAACGCCGAGGCAACCACAACAAGCGCGACAAAAATCAGCGCTCCAAAAAATACATACGACCCAAATCTGATTATTTTATTGATCATACGAGAGACTTCAAAGTCTCTATTACCCCTCCTTCTTTCACAAGAAGAAGGAGTGGGCAAAGAGATTTCGAACGTTAGCTATTGCGATCCTCCGTCGTCGCTGTTGGTGATTGTACAGCTAATTGATTGGCCTTCGCTAAGTGTCGCGGTGCCGCCCAATACCGCCGGACATTCCGGAGCTCCTGTAAGAGAGACAAAGTGGTATCCCGCTTTTGCGTCCTCGGTAATAGCGTGAGTCGCATTAGAGGTTACTGATTTAGACCCTCCGTTTGGAACAACCACACCATCAACCCGCATTGTGAAGCTTTCTGGCGCCGCAGACCCGCCGTTATCGTTTATGACAACTTTATGGAGTGTAATAATCGGTTTTACGTCGTTATTTGTAACTGTGCAGGTTTTGTTGTCCCCATCGTTCAAAACGATATCGCCGTCAGAATCACAATCGCCGCTGTATGTCGCTTCGTATCCGAAAGAGCCGGTCTCGCTTACGGTGTAAGCTCCCGCGGCAACAACAGTCGGAACTTCAGAAGTTACAGAAGTTTGAGTGACGCCGTTGTCAATAAACAACTGAAAACTAGATGTTGCGTTGTTCCCGCCGTCATTGTTGGTAACAACTTTGATAACCGTAATTGTCGCTAGGCTCGGCTCTTCTCCGCTGCAGAGAAATACCGGAACGTGTCTTGCTTGAAAAGCGCGGAAAGAAACATCAACCGTAGTGCCGTCTGTCTGATAGATATTTCCAAGCGATTTTCCGTCGCAAGTCACACCGGGGTTAACGGTTGGACTGACGCCCTGCCCCGCAGGCACCGGATCGAGGGTCAAATCCCCGAAGCACCATGCCTTGCCGATATATTTCGTCTCGCCGCCCGGAATCGGTCCTGGCGCGGTTGGAGTCCAGACATTATTCGCGGAATCAGCAAGAGCAACGGAGAATGGGGAGGTGGTCGCTAAATCGGTCAGCGTTTGTATGCCTTCCGAGAGTGCGTTTTCTCCTACCTCATACACATTGTCTCCGTCGTCCGCCCACCAGAAAAAGTCAAGGCGGTCTGCAAGCTCTCCGTCCCAAGTGTTGTTGATGTCTTCCAAGACATCGCCAGCACCCAGCTCTGGCTCATTTGACGACCTGTCGTCATCCGAAGTCAGAGCAACGTCCATACATACGTATGCATCGTTTTCCGCGCGAAGCGAAATAGTGTCCTCTCCTTCGTCATCAGGTTTTAGGTCCCTGAAGTTGAAAAAGAGACGGCCGTTATCGAGATCATCCAGAAGCCAAGAAGTTGTGCAGGGCGTTCCCGGAACAGGAAATGACGCGCTGCCTTGCCACTGCCATACGCCTTCGGATACTTGCGCGCATTTGTTGCGATTGTAGTAGCTTTCGTTATCTACTTTGAGATCAATGGCACCAGCAGTGAAAGTGTTTCCAACTGACGCTTCTGTGTCAGAGAGAAAAGCGCTTGTCGCCCCAACAGCCAACGCGACTACCGTGACCAAGATGCTAGAACTAGTAATAATTTTTTTCATGGTTTTTTAATTAACCAAGAAAAGATTAGAGCGAGTCACAAGTAAAGGTCGGGTTGTTTCTGGCTTGTTCAGCGTAGAAAGTAATGTCGCCAACCACGCTGTCAGTTTGCCCAATGTTTCCAACGTTTTCGCCATCGCAGCTAATTCCAGTGCCGCGAGGAGAAGGAGTGCCATCGAGCGGTCCTTCTGTGCTTAAACCATCTTGCTCGACTGGATCCTGACTCAGAACACCATAGCACCATGCTTTGCCGATGTGGAATGTATCACTGGCAGGGATTGGATTGCCTGCGCCGAGGATTCCTCCTTGAGAATCTGCTAATGCGATTCCACCTTGCTGACCCATATCACTCAACGTGCCGTTAATGAAGATATTTTCAGTTTCGTCTTCACACCCTAATGTTTGTTCAGAACAATTTTCAAGAACATTGTCGCCATCATCTTTCCAGAATAAAAACTTAAGTTCGCTATCGAGTTCACCAAATCCATTAGCAACACCTTCTGGTATCGCCACCGTGCATAATTCACCCAAGGTCTCATCTTCAGGGTCGGTACAGGTATTGTCCAAATCTGAAGTAATTTGTGCAGAAGCACAGAGCCATGCGTCGTTGCTGCCAACGCGAATGGAAATCGTGTCTTCGCCAAAGTCACCCGGCTTCAAGTCAATGAAGTTGAAGAACCTCTCAATGGTTAAGTCTGTCAAACTCCATGAAGTGTTAACGCTTGCGACAAGCGCGCCTACCGGTTCGTCATAACCCGGAATGTTGTAATCGATTGCATAACTTTCGTTATCAATCTTCAAATCAATCGCGCCGGCGGTGAAAGTGTTGCCGGTGGATGTTTCTGTGTCGCTGAAGAAAGCCGTGGTGGCTCCCACAGTGATCGCGGCCACCGCCGCTACTACGCTCAAACTAACAATTATTTTTTTGTTCATTGTTTTAATTAATTTTTTAATAATGCTTATAAACTATTTTTGTTCGACCTTTATTTCTAAAAAACAAAGCAAAAAACCCCACTCTTAAAAAGGAGGTTTGCTTGCCCTACTATATAAATATGCTGGGCTTTATATAGCATAGTTACTCTTCAACTACCCAGGTTCCCCCAGCTAGATAGAATAAGAATGTAATAATTAAAGCACGGAGGGTTTTTAGATATAAATAGCAAGTTGTCCACAGGGTGTGGACAACAAGTTTGAAGCCCATAAGGGGACGCCCAAACCAAGGGGAAACACCCCACTTGGGTGTCGGACACCCAAGTGGACTGCTTTTGGCCTATGGCGTCCCCTTATGGACTTCAAGCCGCTTGATTCTTTAAAAAACGTAGCGCCCCTACTCAATATTTGTCAACCACTTGGGTGTCGGACACCCAAGTGGTAAGATACAGGGTGTATGAGAAAAGTGAGATTTGCTGATGGCGAATTTTATCACATTTATAATCGCGGCGTAGATAAACGTGTAGTTTTTTCTGAAATTCAAGATTTTGAACGATTCTTGGAAAGTATGGTGGAGTTTAATGCAGTGGAACCGATTGGAAGTTTGTTTGAGCATGCATTTGCGGACAAAAATAAAAAACATTCACCGAAGTTGGTGAATGTAATTTGTTATTGTTTAAACCCGAATCACTATCATTTAATTTTAGAACAGCTTAAGGAAAATGGTATAAGCGAATTTATGAAACGGTTAGGCGGCGGATTTACAAATTATTTTAATTTAAAAAATCACCGCAATGGCGCTTTATTTCAAGGCAAATTTAAGGCGGCGCATATAGATTCAAATGAATATTTATTGCACGTTAGTGCGTATGTAAATTTAAATAATTTAGTTCATAAAATAAAAGGGGAGAGATTTAGATCTAGCTGGCGGGAATATTTAGACACATCAGATAAAGTTTTATGCGCTAAAGATATTATTTTCAAGCAGTTCAAAAACAAAGATGAGTATCGGGATTTTGCAGAAAACTCCCTAAGTTCTATTTTAAAGCGAAAAGATTTGTTAAAGGAGCTTGAAACCATGCTAATAGACTGACTTGGGTGTCCGACACCCAAGTGATTAATAGCACCAGCTGTTTTTTTATGTTTTGCTCAAAAGGCCGCCGGAAAATAGCGCCAAGAGGATTAAGGCGGTAATTACTCCAAAAATGGCTAATGTCCGGATAAAAAGGTCAGCGGCGATTTTCTTTTCTCCGTCAAGATAGAGCTGGGCTGGCTGGAAGAGAAAAACAAACCCCATTACGGCTGCCGAGAGCGTAAAAAGAGAAATTATGGCAATGGGGACGGCAACGGTGTTCTGCGGCCCCGCCAGTTTGAGCCCGTAATACATTACCGACGCGACGATGATGATATATACTATTGCCGCTAAGGCGTTGATCGCCGGATTTTTAGTCATATTTAAAATATAACGCTGCCATCGTCGCACAGGCAACACAACATCCTTATAAACTTAAGAATGTAAGGATGTTATTATGCGCGTTGAAATGATTTGATAAAACCAACAAATGTTTTTCCGTAGGGCGAGAGCCTGTGCTCCACGAAAAATTCGCTTTCCGGTAATTTGATAAATTGTTTACTCCACTCTTGCCTGTGGAAACGCTTTTTTTATGATTTGGTATAATTAAAGCGTGTATAATTTCGCGTTTAAAAGGTCGAATTTAAGCTTATTTTAAGAGAAAATTATTATGAAAGCACTTCACAGAATAGCATTTATTTTGTTGGTGGTAGGCGGCCTCAATTGGGGCGTTTGGGCGCTTTTCGGATGGGACATCAGTGCGCTTTTAGGCGGAATGGATTCCGCGCTAGCGAAATTGGTTTATATTCTCGTTGGTCTTTCCGCGATTTCTGAAATCGCGACTCACAGCAAGTCTTGCAGATATTGCAAACCGGAAGGCGGAATGTAATTATTGCCGACTTGTATTTACAAAAACCCCCGCGCTACGGGGGTTTTTGGGCGCCGCGGGGCTTTTTTATTTACTTGACTTTTAAATAGTTCGGGTGTATACTCGATTTATTGTCTTTAGTAGGTTGGTCTTCCTACAAAAGCAGTAGTTTATCAGGTTAGCTAAACAGTTAAATGGCTAAAAAGTTATATGTAGGGAGTCTTTCCTACGACACTAACGACGAAAGCTTGAAAAACGCTTTCTCGCAAGCCGGTTCGGTTGATTCTGCCACGGTGGTAATCGACCGCATGAGCGGCCGATCACGCGGTTTTGGCTTTGTGGAAATGTCTTCGGACGACGAAGCCCAAAAAGCGATTGATATGTGGAATGGCAAGGAGTTGGACGGACGAAAAATCACCGTCAACGAAGCCAGGCCCATGACCGAACGCCCTCCCCGAGGAGGTGGAGGCGGAGGCGGAGGCGGTTTCAGAAATCGGTATTAATCCCGGCTGTAAGTCGCGGATATTCACCCAGCACCACTTTTCCAAAAGTGGTGCTGGGTTTATAATAGAAGCATGTGGAAACACTGGGTAAACGGCGTTTTGGGTCTTTGGGTAATCCTTATATCTTACGCTGGGTTGTCTGAAAACTTGCATACTTTTCTCATGGTAGTCACGGGCATCGTGATAGCCGTGCTGGCTTTCTGGTCAGCCTCCGAAAGCCAAAAAATGTTATAATCTGGCGAATGGTATCAGTGGATTATTTGATTATCGGCGGGGGCATTGCGGGTACATCAGCCGCGGAAGTTTTGCGCGAAAAAGACGCGCACGTCAAGATCGCTATTTTGGAAGCGGGGCCCCATGTTTTATATTCGCGCGTTCTTATCCCTAAATATATCAAGGGACAAATCCAAAGGGAGGCGCTTTTTTTGCGTAAAGTTTCCGACTACGCTGAAAAAAATATTGATTTTTATCCTTCGGCCAAAGTTTCAAAAATAAATTCTGAAAAGCGCGAAGCGATTTTGGAAAATGGCCTAATTTTTTCATATAAAACATTACTTATTGCTTCAGGCGGGAAGCCGCGGGATGTTTTGCCGGGCGTATTAAGAATGCACACATTGGAAGATGCGGAAAAAATCAAAAAAGTCGTACGTGATACCAAAGAAAAAACGGCGCTTATTTTGGGCGAGGGCTTGATCGCGCTGGAATTTCTAAGCATTTTTATTCTAAATGGATTTAAAACGCATTTGGCGACTAAAGACGACGCTTGGGGCGAAGCTCGTTTGGGGCAGGCTGGCGCCGAAATGCTTGAGGAAGTTTTCAAAAAGCATGGAGTCATAATACATAACAAAATCGCGAATGGAGAAAAAATAAAATCGGCTCTGACGGCGGCTGGCATAGGACTTTCGCGAAATCTGGAAGCTTTCGCTGGCTTGGAGGTCGGGCAGGGAATTTTAACGAACGAATTTCTGGAAACGTCGCGGCCCGGAATTTTCGCGGCCGGCGACATCGCGGAATTTTTTGATGTGGTCGCTGGCCGCAGGAGAATCGTCGGTAACTGGACCAATTCTTTTTTGCAGGGGCGCGCCGCGGCTTTGAATATGCTTGCACCGCCATCGGCTGGGTTGACTCCTTTTAGAAATGTTTCTGCCTACAATATATCTTGCTTGGATGAGAGGCTTACTTTCGCTGGCGACACCGAAGATTTCGACGACACTTTGGAAATAACAAAAGACGGAACGTTGCTTCGCGCGCTTTTTAAAACAGATAAATTAAAAGGCGCCGTGCTTATAAACCGATTTAACGATAAAATGGAGACGGTGAGATTAATTGAACAAAGAGCCGCGAAAGATGAAGTTGCTAAAATATTTTCATAAGTTTAACAGGCACGCCAAAATAAGTTTTTTAGCCGCCGGCGTTTTGACGCTCGGGGCAGTTTCCTGGTCTTTGGTAAAAACTTACGGGGCAGTGGATGGGAGCGCGTTTCGAGCAACTCCGGCCGTCATTTCCGAGCCTGCGAAACCAAAACATATCGCGACCCCCGATCCGGTTAAGGCGATCTATATGACTAGTTGGGTGGCTGGCACGAAAGAGTGGCGAACCGACTTGGTAAATTTTATTAAAAAATCTGAACTTAACAGCGTTGTTATTGACGTTAAAGATTATACTGGGCGAATTTCGTTTGACACCGGAGACGCTTCTATTAAAGAAATGGGCTCCGAAGAGATTCGCGTGAAAGATATGAAAGATTTTATGGAAACTTTGCATGATGCCGGAATTTATACTATTGCCCGTATCACTGTTTTTCAAGATCCTTATTACTCCAAGAAATATCCGGAGCAAGCTGTGCAGAAAAAAAGCGGAACGCTCTGGAAAGATAAAAAAGGATTGTCTTACATTGATCCTGCCGCGCTGGAATTTTGGGACTACACGGTAAGAGTTGCCAAAGCCTCGGAGAAAATTGGTTTTGACGAGCTGAATTTTGATTACATTAGATTTCCATCGGACGGCAATATGTCCGATATAATATTTCCTGTGTCCATTAAAAGAAACAAAGTTGAGGTGCTGTCGGAATTCTTTGCTTATCTTGATTCCCAGCTTAATAATCTTCCTGTTCCTATCTCCGCCGACGTTTTTGGGATGGTTACCACAAATACCGACGATTTGAATATCGGACAGGTTTTGGAGCAAATCGCGCCGCATTTTGACTACATTGCTCCGATGGTTTATCCGTCGCACTACCCGCCAACCTTTCAGGGTTTCAAAAATCCTGCCACGCATCCTTACGAGATCGTGAAGTTTTCAATGACTCGAGCTGTGGAGCGTTTGATACTTGCCAGTTCTACGCCTGCCTCGCCTACGACGAGTCAAGGCGGGCCCTCAAAATTACGCCCATGGATTCAGGATTTTGATTTGGGGGCGACTTATGACGCTGAAAAAGTCCGGGCGCAAATTCAGGCAATCTACGACTCCGGGCTTACCAGCTGGATGGCTTGGGATGCCGGGAACAAATATACACGCGGCGCATATGAGGTTGTGGATAACGAGGCTAGATAGTCGCCGGAACTTTTGTATACTTAAAGTATGGAGCCAACTCAAACCACTACAAATTTAGTTTTATATGTCATCATAGCCATTGTTATCGGTTTTACGGCTGGGTTTTACATAAACAGCGCCCGCGTATCCAAGCTGGAGCGCCAACTGGACCCTTATTTGCGAAGAGAAGCGGAGGTTAAACAAGCAGAAGAAGGGGTTGTAAAAAGTATAGAACAAAACAAGCTCACTTCCTCTCAAATCAAAAAAGCCGAACAAGATGTTATTAAAAGTTTAACGCCTCGATAAATTATGAAAAATATTTTTAAAGAAATCTCAAAAGTGGCAATTCTAGGCGGGGCGCTTGTCGCTTTGCAAGCCATTGCTTTTACCGAACCAACCGAGGCTCCTCCCGGAGGGAATGTCCCCGCGCCTGTTAACGTTGGATCTGTTTCGCAAACCAAAACAGGCGGCCTTACGGTAGGCAGTTTGGGCTCCTTAGGCAGCGCGTTTTTGGCAACCGATTCCGGCAATGTCGGCATCGGTACGGTAAGTCCGGCGCAAAAACTTGATGTTGCCGGAACTGTTAGAGCTTTAGGATTTTTGTTGCCTAATGGCGCGGGTACAGGCAAGGTGTTGACATCTGATTCCGGCGGCAATGCAAGCTGGCAGGCTCAAAGCGGCTTTTCCCAAGTTGAGTATAAAACGTGCGGACCCGTCGAGGGAGCTTTTTCTGCTGAATGCACTGCATTTTGTTCTGCTGGCTGGACTTTGGTAGGTGGAGGTTGTGAGACAGGCCAAAGTTGCACTTCAGGCGGGGATTGTCATGATACTTACTTGGCGCGAAGCATTCCGAATTCCGCAAGAACAGGATGGACTTGTACTGTCGATGCTGTAGACTTTGACATGTCTGTTAAAGGCACCGCAATTTGCGTGAAATAAAAAATGAAGAAGTTTTTAATATTTATATTGCTTGCGGCGTCGTTCGCTCTTTTTGCGCCGCTGGCGCTGGCCGGCTCCGGGGATAATCTCTCCGGCTACGCGTGGTCGGAGACGATCGGGTGGATACATTTTAACGGCGCCAATTACGGCGTCAATGTTGATAACGCCGGAAATATCTCCGGCTATGCTTGGGCTGAAACTATCGGCTGGATTAGTTTTAATGAAAATAGCGGGTGCCCCGATGTTCCATGCAAGCCCAAGCCCAAATTGAATAAAAGCAATGGCGAAGTTTCCGGCTGGGCGCGGGCTTATCGCGCTGTTGCTACCGAAGGCCAGACTCTTGGCGGCTGGGACGGATGGATCAGCCTCCGCGGGACAAATTACGGCGTTTCCGTCTCCGGTTGCGGCTGGTCCGGCTGGGCTTGGGGGTCTGATGTTATCGGTTGGATTCATTTTGGCGGTTCTGGCTACGGCGTAACAGGAAGCGGCGACGCTTGCATGGGAGGCGCCAACCAACCACCGGTGGCTGATGCCAAAATCAGTGTTTGCCCTGTCGGAACAGGTATTTGTGTGGGTGGGCCTAGTGATTCTGTGACAGTGCGGCGTGGTGAGGCGACAAAAGTTAAGCTTTATGCTGATGAGAGTTCTGATCCGGATAAGTGGACTTTAGCGAACGGAGTTTCTAATGGAGGCAAGTGCGAGTGGAATGCCGATCTTGAGCAAACATCGCCGACTTTTGAGCAAACAATAGAGAGTCCATCTTCATCGGGCTCTTGCAATATTGATCTGGGTATACGGACTTTCAATGACCTACCCGGCACCTACACTTATCAAGTGCTTAAAATTACGGATAACAAAGGCGCTGTTTCAAATATTGATACGGTAACGGTCAATGTTGTTGTTGGTGATGGCTTTTCATGCAACTCGTCAAATCAGTGCGTTTTTGGAGGCGGAGGGGCAAGCTGTAATATTACTAATAATTGTGTGGGTACACCTGGCGACACTTGTACTAGCAACTGCGGAGGCGGAGGAGACGGCGGCGGCGGCGGCGGCGGCGGTGGTGGTGGCGGTGGCGGCGGTGGCGGTTGCGAGAGCCCATCAATTTGCCCTTCAACAACTTCTCCTACAGCCGATCAGATTTCATCTGATACTGGTTTTTTCTGCCCATCGCATCAAGTCCAGCTTACCTGGCAATACTCCGATCCGAACGACAATCCGCAGGCTTCTTTTAGGCTTCAATTGGATGACAATCCAAGTTTTAATTCAATGCTGATTGATGTCTATAAAGACACCGCTGACCATCTTTATATTACCCCAGCCGATGTTTTATCTTTAGGCACAAAATATTATTTCAGAGTTGCTGTAAAAGATTCAACAGGAGAGTGGTCAAATTGGTCTTCCGTGGCTAATTTCACAACTCCAGCAAACTGCGCGCCAGCTCCCGATTTCAGTTTAAGCAAGACAAACGATATCTCGGTAAACGTGACCGGCATTGGTTCGGGCTCCTCAAACACAACCCAAATCATTATCAATCCTTCAGGGGAGTTTTCAAATCCAGTCACGCTTTCTTATGAATTAATAACGCCCAATATTCCTGGCATCGTGCCAAGCTTTGCGCCCGCAACACCCGTTCTAGCTCCATATTCTTCCAGACCCGTTTTTAAAGTTATTGTGCCGGGATCTACTGCGCCTGGCAATTACACGATTAACATCAAAGGCAAAAGTGGCATCGTAGAAAAATTTGTTGATGTGCTGTTGCATGTTAATTCCACAAGCCCGATATTTAGAGAGATTTAATTATGGATCAAAAAATTCTAATTCCTGGAGCAATTATTTTAGCCGGCGTGATTGTCGCAGGCGCGCTTTTATATTCTAAAATCCCGCCCGCGCCCGGGAAAACACCGGGTGTTTTTGGGGATTCAACACCCGGTGTTGAGGAGGGCGCGGATGCTTTAAAAATTCAAAAAGACGATTTTGTTCTCGGTTCTCCGGCGGCTAAGGTTGTTTTGGTTGAATACGGCGACTTTCAATGCCCGTTTTGCGGAAGATTTTTTAAGACCACGGAGCAGCAGATTGTGGATACTTACGTAAAAACAGGTAAAGCCGCGTTTTTGTGGCGCGACTTCGCTTTTTTGGGCGAAGAGTCATTCCGTGCGGCCGAGGCTGCCCGTTGCGCTGGAGAACAGGGAAAGTTTTGGGACTATCACAATTATTTGTTTAACCATCAAAACGGTGAAAACAAAGGTGCCTTTGCCGACCAAAATTTAAAAAGCTTCGCGAAAACATTAGGGTTGAACGAAACAACTTTTAATTCCTGCTTTGATTCCGGAAAATACAAAAAAGCGATTGAAGACGCCACCGCGAAAGGAAAATCTTTGGGCGTAAACGGGACTCCGGCGACATTTGTAAACAGCCAGATGATTTCTGGCGCCCAGCCGTTTTCGGTGTTTCAGAAAGCGATTGACGAAGAGTTGAGAAAGTAAATTAATGGAATTATCCAAAAAAGAGCGCCGCGCGCTTCGCCGCGAAGAAAAAAATAGAGAAATTACCGGAGAGGCGCACCAAAAACAGCTTAAATCGTGGGCTATTTGGTCTGCGGTAGTTTTGATAACTGGCGGAGCCGGCTATTTCGGTTACCGCGCGCTTTCAGGAGTAGCTCAAGTTTCGGAAATGGGAGAAATTTATCCTATAGAAGGCAGAGATCACGTGTCGGACGGCACAAAGGTGGAGTACCGCACGAACCCGCCATCTTCCGGATCGCATTATGCCAAAGCGGCCGAATGGGGAGTCTATGACAAGCCGATCTCTGACGGACAATTGATACACAATTTGGAGCACGGTGGGGTTTGGATTTCTTACAAACCATCAATGCCAGCCACGCCTAAAGAAAAACTAATCAGTCTGGCAAAAAGCTATCGCAGTAAAGTGATTTTGACGCCTCGTGAAGCTAATGACAAAGACATCGCGGTGGTCAGCTGGGGAAGAATTTATAAATTTGATTTGGCTGTGGACGGTTCGTTTGATGAAAACGCCGTCAGAAGTTATATTGAAAAATATAAAAATACCGGCCCGGAAATAGTGCCGGATTAATATGCTTTACGACGTAATAATAATTGGCGGAGGCCCGGCCGGAGCGGCGGCCGCGATATATTCAGCCAGAAAAAAATTAAAAACACTTTTAATAACAGATTCTTTTGGTGGGCAATCCGTTGTTTCGGCTGATATTCAAAATTGGATAGGCGAGCCGCATATCTCGGGATTTGACCTCGCGCAAAAACTTGAAGCGCATGTGCGCGCCTTCCCGGACGCTGTGGAGATTAAAGTGCCGGAGAAGGTTGTGGAAATAAAAAGTGTCAGATGTTCAACTTCTGACAGGATTTGCGATTTTGAAGTAAGAACCGATCAAAGCAATATTTACGAAAGCAAGGCGCTGATTTTGGCAATTGGCGCCCGAAGGAAAAAACTGGGCGTGCCCGGAGAAGAAAAGTTCAACGGCAAGGGTGTGGCATATTGTTCAACCTGCGACGCGCCGCTTTTTTCTGGCAAAAAAGTCGCGGTTGTCGGCGGCGGCAACGCCGGTTTGGAGGCGGCAGTGGACCTCTTTCCTTACGCTTCGGAAATTTATCTCATTCACCGCGGGAACGTTTTAAAGGGCGATCCGATTGAGCAGGAAAAAATCAAAACAAATCCGAAGCTTAAAGAAATAATTTTTGATGCGGAAATACTTGAGATTTTAGGCGAAGGATTTGTAAACGGCATAAAATATAAAAATTCAAAAACAGGAGAAGAAAAGATTTTGCAAGTTGACGGAGTGTTTGTAGAAGTCGGTTCTACGCCAAATTCGGAAATAGTAAAAGATTTAGTTGATTTGGATAAATGGGGGCAGATAAAAATTGATCCGAGGCACGCTTCAACTTCGCACCAGGGAATTTTTGCCGCCGGCGACATCACAGACGATCCATACAAACAGAACAACATCTCGGCTGGAGACGCCGTAAAAGCCGCCTTGGCCGCCTACAACTATCTTCTGAAACGCGAAAAAATGCCTCCTGCGGCAGGATAGGGATGATGTGTATTACCCCCCTTTTTTATTTGATGGCGGGTTTACTATAGAAAACGCAAGACATAAAACATACTAAGTTCGCCTCGTTTAATTCATTTAATTTGCTATAGTTAAATTATGGCAAAAATAGCGATTAACGGATTTGGGAGGATAGGGAGGTCGTTTTTCAAAGCCGCGTACGGAATGCCCGATTTTGGTATTGTAGCGATTAACGACTTGGCGGACGAAAAAACGCTTAGATATCTTTTGAAATACGACTCGGTTTACGGGCGTTATTTAAAGGAGCCGCATGGCGTCCAATTTTTGGCGGAAAAAGATCCGGCTAAGCTCCCGTGGAAAAAATTAGGAATTGACGTTGTTGTGGAATCCTCCGGTTTTTTTACAACTTCGGAAAAAGCCAAAGTGCATTTGGATGCTGGGGCAAAGCGGGTGGTGATTACAGCCCCCGCTACAGGCGACGTTGTGACCGCGCTTGTGGGAGTAAATGATGATATTTTTGCAAACAATAAACATCCTTTAACTTGCAACGCTTCATGCACTACAAATTCTGTGGCGCCGGTTCTTAAAATTCTTTTGGAAAATTTCGGAATAAAAAAAGCCGCGATGACGACTGTGCATGGCTACACGGCGACTCAAAAATTAGTGGATGGGCCGGATGCCAAAGATCCGCGCCGCGGGCGGGCTGCGGCGATAAATATTGTCCCCTCCACCACTGGCGCGGCGGAGGCGGTGATTCAATCAATTCCGGAGCTTGCAGAAAAATTCCAGTCAGAATCAATTCGCGTGCCGGTGATTACCGGCTCTATCAGCGTTACCACTGCGCTTGTTGAGAAAAAAACTACGCGCGAGGCGGTAAATGATGTTTTCAAAAAAGAAGCGGCGAAACCCCGCTGGGCGCATGTTTTAAAAGTCACCGAAGACCCAATTGTTGTCACAGACATAGTCGGCGAGCCCTACGGCGCGATAATAGATGCAACACTTACTCAAGTTTTAGGCGATGACCTAGTCAAAATTTTTAGCTGGTACGACAACGAAGCCGGTTACACCGCAACATTAGTGGAGCATGTGAGGAGAGTTGCCGAATCGTTATGAAAATCTACATCGGGGCGGATCATGCGGGGTTTGAATTTTGGGACTAAAAATGCTACTATTAGCATATGTACAATTGGTCAGTTGATGAAAAACAGCTTAAAAAATACCCCGAACAGTACAAAATCTGGAAACTTGAGCAGATGATAAACTGGGGCTTGGGCGGAGAAAAGCTTGACGAAAAACTATTGCGTAAATACTGGCGCAAACTTTTTATGGACAGTCTGACGCGTAAGTATCTTGTTTTTTTGTTATGGCAAAAGAAGTCAAGATATTAACCAAAGAGCAGGAACTGTTTTTAGAGTTGGCTGGGAAGTCGAAACAAATTTCCCGCAATTTTTATTTTACCGGAGGCACGCCTCTTTCGGCGTTTTATTTACAGCACCGATTGTCAGAGGATATCGATTTATTCATTGAATCGGAAAAAGTGCCAATTTTATCCATCAGAAACTTTATTCGTAGCATTCAGCCAAAACTTGGCGTATCTGAATTCGATTACCGTCAATTTCTCGGTTTGCACTCGTTCCAGCTATATTTTTCGAAAACAAATATTCTGAAAGTTGATTTCAATTACTATCCATTTCCAAGGATTGAGAAAGGAATAAAATATAAAAACATTGAAGTGGATAGCATTCTGGATATTGCGGTGAACAAGGTGCATACTATTGCGATGAAGCCGCGTGCCCGTGATTTTATAGATATTTATTTTATAATTAAAGAAAAAGGATATAGATTTAACGATTTGCTGAAAAAAGCAAAGATTAAATTTGATTGGCATATTGACCCGTTGCAACTCGGGTCGCGCTTGCTTATGGCGAAAGAAGTTAAAGATTTCCCTAGAATGATAAAGCATATTCAGCCGCAGGAATGGCAAAGGTTTTTCTTGGAAGAGGCCAAAAAACTAAAATCAGAGATATTAAAGTAATTATGAAAATCTACATCGGGGCGGATCATGCGGGGTTTGAGTTAAAAGAAACTCTAAAAAAGTTTCTTTTAGAGTTAGGCCACGAAGTTGAAGACAAGGGCGCGTTTAAATATGAACCGGAGGATGATTATCCGGATTTCGTTTTTCCGGTCGCTGAAGCTGTGGCCGAAGGCTCCGAGCAGGGTCAAGGAGCGAAAGTTCGAGGGATAGTTATCGGCGGTTCCGGTCAAGGAGAAGCAATGTGCGCGAACCGTGTAAAAGGCGTACGCGCGGCAGTTTACTACGGGGGTGACTTCGAAATTGTGCGGCTTTCTAGAGCGCACAATAATGCGAACGTTTTGGCATTGGGCGCGCGAATGATGGACGATGAACTTGCTAAAAAGGCGGTAAAATTGTGGCTGGAGACGCCGTTTGACGGTGGGCCTGCCTCGCCTGACGGCGGTCAAGGCGGGCGGCACGAAAGACGCATCAGTAAATTGGACTAAATTATTCACAGCTGGATTTGGAGGCGGTTGTGCTATGTTGAAAAAGAGCCTTCGGCTCTCGAAATTCAATGACGAGCCCAAGGTTTATTTTTGTTATAGGGGGGGTGATGTCCGGAATCGGTAAGGGCATTACTACCGCGTCCGTCGCCAGGATTTTAAAATCCAAAGGTTTTCGCGCCACTTGCGTCAAAATTGACCCTTATCTCAATGTAGACGCGGGGACCATGAACCCCACAGAGCATGGGGAAGTTTTTGTTACTGAAGACGGCATGGAGACGGACCAGGATCTCGGAAACTACGAAAGATTTTTGGGCGAAAATATTCTTTCTTACAATTACATGACCTCCGGGTCGGTGTATCTTTCGGTAATAGAGCGGGAACGCGCTTTGGGGTATGGCGGAAGATGTGTGGAAACAGTGCCACATATTCCGGAGGAAGTGATAAGGAGGCTCTCGCTAGCAGGGAAAAAAGCGAAAGCCGATTTTGTTTTGGTGGAAATTGGCGGCACCGTCGGGGAGTACCAAAATTTAGTATACTTGGAAGCCGCGCGCATGCTGCATCTTAAAAATCCGAATAACGTCATATTTATTTTGGTAAGCTATCTGCCCGTGCCGAAGCAAATCGGGGAGATGAAGACCAAGCCAACGCAATACGCGGTACATTCTTTAAACGCGGCCGGCATCCAGCCGGATTTTATTATCGCCAGGTCCGAATTGCCCTTGGATGAACCGCGCAAGAAAAAGCTTTCCGTGTTTTGCAATGTCGGACCTGGAGATATTATTTCCGCTCCCGATATTGAGAATATCTATCAGGTGCCTGTTAATTTTGAAAAGGATAAATTGGGTTTGAAAATTTTAGCCAAATTCGGCATGGATGGGAAAAAGCGGGATTTGGCCGATTGGTCGCGTGTTCTCCGCCGGGCGCTTTTTTCAAAAAAAGAAATCAAAATCGGCATTGTAGGCAAATATTTCAATACTGGCAAATTTACTCTTTCCGATTCTTATATTTCGGTGATTGAAGCGATTAAGCAAGCCAGCTGGCATTTGGGACTCTGTCCGAAAATTTTATGGCTGGACGCCGAGTCTTATGAAAAAGATTCCAGAAAAATGCGCGGGGAGTTGCAGGAACTTGACGGCATAATCGTACCGGGAGGTTTTGGAGAGAGAGGCGTGAACGGGAAAATTAAAGCGATAGAATTCGCACGGAAAAACAGTAAGCCCTTTTTCGGGCTTTGCTACGGCATGCAGCTCGCGGTTATAGAGTTTGCCAGAAATGTCGCCGGAATGCATGGCGCGCACACTACTGAAGTAAATCCTCGAACAAAGTATCCCGTGATTGATCTGATGCAGGAACAAAAAGCGAAAATTTTCGCGAAAAAATTGGGAGGCACGATGCGTTTGGGCGCTTACGCCTGCCGTTTGTCGGATAAAACAATCGCCAAAGCTGCGTATGGCCTGCCTGCCGGCAAGGCAGGCGCGCGTACGGTGTATGAACGCCACCGCCACAGGTACGAATTTAACAGCGCCTTAAGAAAAGTTCTGGAATCAAAAGGGCTCGTTGTTTCCGGCGTGAATCCTGAAAGTGGGCTGGTTGAAATTATAGAGCTTAAAAATCATCCTTTTTTTCTTGGCACGCAATTCCACCCGGAATTTAAATCAAGATTTTTGAATCCTCACCCGTTATTTTCAGTTTTTATCAAAGCGGCATATAAAGTTAAACAACAAAAGCATGGTTGAGATTATCCCATCCATCAACGTTTCAGACTTTGATGAGCTAAAAAAGCGGATAAAAAAAGTTGAACCATACTTCAAATGGGCGCATTTGGATGTTTCGGACGGGGTTTTCACAAAACATGTAAGCTGGCATGATCCGAAAGACTTGGTTGGGCTTAAAACCAAGCTGAAATTGGAGGTTCATTTAATGATTGACCGGCCGGAAAGGACAATTGAGGAATGGCTGATAAAACCGGTCTCGCGGGTTATTTTTCATCAGGAAGCCACAAAAGATCACCGGCTTTTGATAGATAAAATTCACGAAGCCAAAAAAGAGGCGGGGATGGCGATAAAGCCGGATACGCCGTGGCTTAAACTGTTTCCGTATATCGGCCCGCCTAGACTCGGCGAGGCTGGCAAAGTTGATATGTTCCAGCTTTTGGCGGTCTCTCCGGGGCCTTCCGGCCAGGAATTTAGCGAAGAAATTCTCCACAAACTGGGGCATGTACGGCACGTCTGCCCGGAGTGTATAATAGAAGTTGACGGCGGAGTGAATAAACGCGTCGCCGCCAGATGCATTAAAGAGGGCGCGAATTTATTGGTCGCCGGCAAAGCAATTTTTGATCCGCCAACTGGCGGAAAAAACATTAAAAAAGTAATCGCAGAATTAAAAAATGCCGCATCTTAAATTGGTATTGTTTTGTCTAAGCTTATTACCATTGATTCTCGGTATTGTTTTATTTAATCACGGACAAGGGTTTGATAATGATGATGCATTCATCATCTTTTTAGCAGAGGCATTAATAGGCTTTTTATTAATTAATTTATTTTTCTATTTCAATTCATATCTGATGTCATTTGTGCTTTCGCTGGGTTTATATGTAATTCTATATTTTGTCTTTACCGCCGATCCCAACGGAGATGAGTTTGCTGTAGGGATAAGTTTGTTGATTTATCCTGTTTTAGTTGCAGTATTGTGTTTAATTTTCGCTTGCTATAAGTTTTTTAATTTTTTAAAGTCAAGGAATCGGGCGGGCGAGTAAAACGAAATTTCTATGAGCCATTTGCACGAAGATAAAATAAAATTTTTGGAGGAAAAAGCGAATGCCGTAAGGCAGTCCATTATTGAGATGTTGGTGGAGGCGGGAAGCGGGCATACCGCCGGGCCTTTGGGGATGGCGGATGTTTTTACCGCTTTTTATTTTCACATTTTAAATCACAACCCCAAAAAACCGTATTGGGAGGAAAGAGACCGCCTGATTTTATCCAATGGGCATATTTGCCCCGTGAGATATGCCGCAATGGCGCACGCGGGATATTTTCCGCTGGAAGAATTAAAGACATTAAGAAAATTGGGAACGCGTCTTCAAGGGCATCCTCATCGCACCGCTTTGCCCGGAGTTGAGACGACTTCCGGTCCGTTGGGCTCCGGCCTTAGCCAGGCATCGGGATACGCTTACGGCGCGAAAATGGATAACAGAAAATTTAAAGTTTATTGTTTTATGTCCGACGGCGAACAGCAAGCCGGAAATACCTGGGAAGCCGCTATGTTCTCCGGGAAATACAAATTAAATAATCTGATCGGGCTTATTGACCGTAACAATATCCAAATTGACGGCATGACGGAAGATATCATGCCTTTGGAGCCCCTCCGCGCAAAATACGAAGCATTCAACTGGCACGTTTTGGAAATTGACGGGCATAATTTTGAGGAAATTGTGAACGCGGTTGAAGAGGCTAAGGCGATCTATGAAAAACCAACCGTCATTATTTCGCACAACATTCCGGGCAAAGGAATTAAAGAAATAGAGTTTGATTACAAATGGCATGGCATCCCGCCCAATAAAGAGCAGGCCGCAAAATTTTTAGCCGAGCTCCGAACATTAGGAGGAAAAATAAAATCTGAACACGAGTAACATGCCAATAAATCCGAAAGTAAAATTAGTTGAGAATGTTTTGGAGAAAGCGAAGATTGAGCAGGCACCGACGCGGAAGGGCTACGGTGAGGGGCTTTTGGCTGCCGGTGAGGCAAACGAAAAAGTAGTCGCGCTCTGCGCTGATCTCACCGAATCAACCCAGATGCATCTTTTTGCCAAAAAATTCCCGCAAAGATTTATTGAGATGGGCGTGGCTGAACAAAACCTGGCGACTGTCGCCGCGGGGCTGGCAAACTATGGGAAAATTCCGTTCATTTCTTCCTACGCGATGTTTTCCCCGGGGAGAAACTGGGAGCAGATTAGGACAACGATTTGCTATAACGAAGTTTCTGTGAAAATTGCCGGATCGCACGCCGGAGTATCGGTTGGGCCGGACGGCGCGACTCATCAGGCGATTGAAGATATCGCTCTTATGCGGCCGATTCCAAATATGACGGTTATTAATCCGTGCGACGCGCATGAGGCGAAAAAAGCAACGATGGCGGCAGTTGGTGTAAATGGGCCGGTTTATCTTCGTTTTGCCAGGGAAAAAACGCCTGTGTTTACGACTTCAGAGACGCCGTTTGAAGTTGGTAAAGCGGAAATTTTCTGGGATGCCGGCGGAAAGTTAGATGTTGCCGTTATTGCTTGCGGTCCGCTTGTGCACAATGCTATTTTAGCCGCGGCGGACTTGGAAAAAGAGGGCATTAAAATTCGCGTAATAAACAACCATACAATAAAACCGATGGATGAGAAAACGATTATTGAAGCCGCGCGAGATGCCGGTGCTGTTGTAACTGTTGAAGAGCATCAAGTGCAAGGCGGCATGGGTTCCGCCGTAGCCGAAGTGCTTGCTAAAAATTATCCCGTGCCAATTGAATTTGTCGGCGTGCAGAACCGTTTTGGAGAAAGCGGTACGCCAAATGAACTCATTGAACACTTCGGTATGGGCGTCTCGCATATTAAAGAGGCTGTTAAGAAAGTTTTAAAAAGAAAGACAAAATAAACCAATATGAGACAATATGATTTTATAGCGATAGGAGATACGGTTACCGACGCGTTTATAAGATTAAAAGACGCGTCGGTGCATTGCAATATTGATAAAGAAAAGTGCGAGATTTGCCTGCGTTTTAAAGATAAAATTCCTTACGAGGAGGTTTATGTCGTGTCGGCAGTTGGGAACGCCGCCAACGCCTCGGTGGTTGCCGCTAGATTGGGACTTCAAAGCGCGCTTATTTCCAATATCGGAGACGATTATTTCGGTGAAGAAGCTCTGGGTGCTCTAAAAAAGGAAAATGTCGGCGCGGAATTTGTGACGGTAAACAACGGCAAAAAAACAAATTATCATTATGTGCTTTGGTACGAAGATGACAGGACAATTTTGATAAAACATCAGGAATACGATTACCGCTTACCCTATTTCAACGACCCAAAATGGGTTTATTTTTCTTCTATGGGCGAAAATTCTATGCCGTTTCATGAAGTTTTTGAAAAATATATGAGCGAGCACCCGAATGTAAAACTGGCTTTCCAGCCAGGGACTTATCAGATGAAATTTGGGAGAAAAAAACTCGCCGGTATCTATAGGCGAACAGATGTTTTTATTTCCAATAAAGAAGAAACGCAAAGGATTTTGGAAGTCGGCGAACCGGACGTTAAAAAATTAATGAAAGGCATAATGGAGCTGGGCCCCAAAATTGCGGTAGTTACTGATGGCACAGAAGGAGCCTATGCTTACGATGGGAAATCCGCTTGGTTTATGCCTCCTTATCCCGATCCAAAGCCGCCTTATGAAAGAACTGGCGCCGGTGACGCGTTTTCCTCCACTTTTGTAGTTGCGCTTTGCCTCGGGCTTTCCGTGCAGGACGCTCTCCGCTGGGCGCCGATAAACTCCATGTCGGTGGTGCAGTATGTTGGGGCAAGAGAAGGTCTTTTAACCCGGTATAAATTAGAAAAATATTTATCCGAAGCCCCAGCCGATTATATTCCCAAATTAATATGAAGTTAAAAGATTATTTGGAAAAAGCACTGGCGGAGGGTTGGGCGACGGGGCATTTTAACGTTTCTGAATCAGACCAGTTTCGGGCGATTACCGAAGCCGCTAAAGAATTAAATACTATAGCGATTGTCGGCACATCGGAAGGAGAAGCGAAGCATTTAGGCTATTTTGAGGCCGTTGCGCTAAGAGACGCCTTTAGAAAAGAACTAGGCATTCCGGTTTTTTTAAATTCAGACCATCATAAAAGCGTGGAAGCTGCGGAAAAAGCGGTGGATGCGGGGTATGATTCAATTCATATTGACCTATCCGCCGAGCCGTACAAAAAAAATATTTCATGGACAAAAGAGGTTGTTGAATACGCGAAAAAGAAAAACCCGGAGATAAGTGTTGAGGGCGAGCTGGGATATTTAAGAGGGGAGTCAAAAATCCAAAAAGAAAAAATAATAATCAGGCCGGAAGATTTGACCAATCCGGACACAGCTAAAGATTTTGTTTCGCGCACTGGTGTTGACCGCCTTGCGGTCGCGGTAGGAAATATCCACGGCCTTTCCATGGATGAGCCGGCGCTGGATATTGAAAGAATAAAAAAAATAAGGGAAGCCGTGCCGAAAAATGTGGCGCTGGTGCTCCATGGCGGCTCCGGAATACCGGATGGGCAGATTAGAGCGGCGATAGAGGTGGGTATCGCGAATATCCACATCAATACCGATATCCGCGTGGCTTACGCCGAAGCTTTGCGCGAAGAATTTTCCAAAAACCCCGATGAAACCGCGCCGTATAAATTTGATTCATCCGCGCGCGAAGCCGTCAAAAAAATCGTAAAAGAAAAACTGGAATTATTCGGCGCGAAAAATAGGATATAAAAAAATTATCTATAACCTACTATTTTTGTCAATGATACACTGAATCTATACGATCGGATAATTTCAGTGTATCATGAAATTATATGCGAAAAAGAATAATATATGAACCAACTTTATCTGATACCGCGCTTTTAATACTCGGTGGAGCAAGTAAAATTTTTATTGAATCATTTTGGCCGCATCCCTACTACCATACTTTTTGTGAATACGCCAACAAACGTTCTTTTCGTAATGCCATTGATCGTCTAGAAAGCCGCGACTTAATAGTTGGTGAAAGGCGGAAAAGCGGGCGAGTAGCGTTTTCTCTTACAAAAAGGGGCCAACAATTAGCAGATAGGATTTTTCTTAAACTAAAACTGGCTAAAGCTGGGAAGTGGGATGGCAAGTGGCGGCTTTTAATTTTTGATATTCCGGAGCGTATTCGTACGCAGCGGGATTTTTTCAGAAAGGAATTGCAGGATTTTGGATTTTACCAACTTCAAAAAAGTGTTTGGGCGTATCCTTATCCGCTACCTAAAGATTTCTTTGATTTATGGAAAGATTTTAATCTGGATAATCATTTAATAGCAATAGAATCCGCGAAAATTATTGAAGATGAAAATTTACGCAACTTTTTTAGTCTTTAATATACATATACTGTTTTCTCACGATCGGAAGAAAACGATGTATCGTTATTTTATCGTATTATAAATTTTAAAATAAAATAAAAACTGCCGAGAAGCTTTTCGGCAGTATACAGACTTTGTTATTTAAATTTATCTGTCAAAAACGAAACCGTTTTTAAGAATCATTTTTGACAATTGTTTCTGCCAGGTCAGCCTTTCAGGGCATTTTTTAAGCGCTACTAGCTTTCGTGCGTTGTGCATAATGATATCACGGAGCATCTTTTTTGCTTCAGATAATCCATTTGATGAGTTTATGCCAACTAAGACATCTGTGTCTGGACAAAAGACCTTAAGTAGGCCATTTTCTTTTGTCACTACCAGCGACAACATAATTTTTCTTTTCATTATATTCCCTCCCTATATTGTAAGCTAGCATAGCCATATTTTTTGTCAATACTCGTATTTTAAAGACAAAAGATTTAAAATAAGGACATGCCGAAAATATTTGTGACCAGAAAAATACCGGAGGCGGGGATAAAAAAATTAAAATCCGCCGGATATGAAGTGGAGGTAAATCCGGCTGATAAAGTGCTCGCGAAGGACGAGCTGGTTTCAGTTTTAAAAACCGGTAAATATGACGCTGTGTTGGCTCTCTTAACCGATAAATTGGACGCCGATGTTTTTGAAGTGGCAAAAGGAAGCGTCAAAATTTTCGCAAACATGGCTGTGGGTTTTGATAATGTGGATGTTGAGGCGTCTAAAAAAGCGGGGATTATGGTTTCAAACACCCCGGGAGTTTTGACCGATACCGTCGCCGAGCATACTTTTGCTTTGATGCTCGCGATCGCGCATAGGATTTCTGAAGCCGACCGTTTCGCGCGCGCCGGGCAGTTCAAGGGCTGGGAACCAATGATGCTTTTGGGAACGGATTTTTCTTACAAAACCGTGGGAATTTTAGGTTTAGGGAGAATAGGTTCTAGAGTTGCGCACCATGCCGCGAAGGGATTTAACGCGCACGTGATTTATTATGATGTGAAAAGAAATTTAGATTTTGAGGCCGAATTTCAAGCGGAGTTCCGGCCGACTATTGAAGAGATTTTAAAAGAAGCGGATTTTGTTTCCATTCACGTCCCGCTTTTGCCCTCAACATACCACTTAATAAATGCCGAGCGGCTCCGAATGATGAAACCTACGGCTTACCTTGTAAATACCTCGCGCGGGCCGGTTATTGATGAAAAAGCATTGGCAGAGGCGTTGAAAGCAAAAATCATCAAAGGAGCGGCGATCGACGTTTTTGAACATGAACCCGCTATTCATCCTGACTTGCTGGATTTAGACAACGTGATTTTAACCCCGCACATCGCCTCTGCTACAGAAGAAACCCGCGCAAAAATGGCGGAACTCGCCGCCGAAAATATCATTGTGGCTCTTTCCGGCAAAGAACCACCGAATTTGATTAAATAAAAAATGCCGGGTTCCGTAGAACCCAGCCGCGGTGGCATTTTGCCGTTATCGGCCTTGTAGTTGGAGCTGGCCCTGGCCTTGCGAGTTCCAGTTGCTTTGTCCTTGTCCTTGGGACTGTAAATTGAAATTGCTTTGGCCTTGGCTTTGCCCTTGTCCTTGCCCCTGATATTGCTCGTTGCCGCTCCCGACGACGTTGACACTGATGTCAGGATGTCTGACTGCCATAGCTCCAACCGCACCCGCAGCCAGAGCGGTAGCGGGACCAACGCCTTTCAAGACATCGGAGGTTAATGATGAACCGGTGGCATAATAGGCGCTTTCTTTTTCGCAAGGCTTAGACTCTGGACATCTGAAAGATTCTAAAGCGATGAGCTTAGGCCCATCCTGCCCCTCTGTGCCTACCTGCACATAATGCCTCTCGCTACCATCGGGCAGCTTAGCGCTGCCAAGGTTTCTAACCCCGGATACGCACCCTCCCAAAAACAGACTCATCAAACCTACCGCCAGAAGCCTTTTTAGCTTCATCATAATCAAACCCTCCTTTGACACAAATTTTCAAACGTCTTAATCTTACACCTATTGATAATTGTTGTCAATAGCTTGCAAAAATAGTTTAAACCGGATATGATTTACATTATGCAATCAATTGTCGCTGAAAAGCGCGATATTTTGGGTAAAAAAGTGAGGAACCTGCGCAAGCAGGGCTTTTTGCCTGCGGTGGTTTACGGCGGGGGAAAGAGCGCCGAACCCATTACTATAAAAGAATCCGAGTTTCTTAAACTTTGGAAATCGGCTGGAGAATCAACCGTAGTAGAATTGGATATCGGCAAAGAAAAAAAGAATGTTTTGATACACGACGTTGACATTGACCCAATAAAAGACAATCCGACTCACGTCGATTTTTACGTGGTGGACATGACCAAAAAAATTCATGTGGACGTGGCGCTAGAATTTATCGGCGAATCCGACGCGGTTAAGATCGGCGGAATTTTAGTGAAAGTTTTACATTCGCTTAAAGTTGAAGCTTTGCCTAAAGATTTGCCGCACTCAATTTCAATAGATATTTCGCGTTTAAAAGCCGCGGGGGATTCTATTATGGTTAAGGACGTAAAAATACCAAAAGAAGTCAAAGTTTCGGATAATCCAGAGGAAACCGTAGCGATGGTTGAAGCCCCGCGCGCCGAAGAAGAAAAAGAAGTGGAAGAAACTGCCACGCCGTCTTTGGAATCCATTGAAGTGGTTGGTAAAAAACCCAAGGTTGAAGCGAAAGAAACAACCGAGGACGAAAAATCCGCCTCCTCAAAAAATGAGTAATCTAATAAATTTAGCGAACTTTTTTTTATTATTTATTTCACTCGCTCACGCGCAGGTAGATCCGTCGTTGGTTACTTCTCGTCGGGCAGAGCTGGAGGCGCAGTTAAAAGACTACGAAGCACAGATTGATCAGTATCAGGATCTTATTCAGACTAAAAAGCAAGAGGCAGATTCGCTATCGCGCGAAATCGCTATCTTGAATGCAGAAATTTCAAAAGCCACGTTGGAAATAAAAGCCAGGAATTTAAATATTCAAAATTTAGTAAGCGATATAAATCAAAAATCAAAAAACATAGACGAGCTTTCCGTGGAAATCCAAAACGCCAGAGGCTTTATTGAGGAATTTTTAAGAAAAATCCGCCAAAACGACAATTTTTCTGCCTTGGAATTGGCTTTGATTTATAACAATGTTTCGCAGTTTTTTGGAGAGTTGCAGTCAATAGATAATCTGCAAACCTCGCTACAGCAAGCGCTTACCAAATTCAGCAATTTAAAAATAGAAGAGCAAAAAGCCAAAGATGATTTGGAGGCGCAAAAACAAGAAGAATTGGAATTGAAAACTTTGCAGGAGCTTCAGAAAAAAACTTTGGAGCAAAATAATAAAACCAAACAGCAATTGCTCAAAGAAACCAAGGGTAAGGAATCGGAATACCAAAAAGTTTTAAAAGATAAGCAAAAAAATGCCGCCAATATCCGGAGCCAACTTTTTTTGCTTGTGGGCTCGCCGTCAATTCCGTTTGAGCGCGCCATTGAATACGCCAATTTGGCCGAAAAATTTACCGGCGTGCGCCCGGCGTTTCTTTTGGGAATAATTACGGAGGAATCAAACCTTGGCCAAAATGTCGGCAAAGGAAATTGGAAAATAGATTTGTCTAATTACAGATGCGCTGGCCAGAAAACGGCATTTTTGCAAATTACTTCTGAACTGGGATTGGATCCTGATTTGATGCCGGTTTCCAAAAAAAGCTGGTACGGATATTGCGGTGGAGCAATGGGGCCGGCGCAATTTATGCCTATAACTTGGCAAGGATATAAAAAAAACATAGCCAAAATTACCGGAAATAACCCTCCATCACCTTGGGACCCAAAAGACGCTTTCATGGGGGCGGCTTTGCTTTTAAGGGACAACGGAGCAAAAGCTGGTAATTATAAAGCCGAGTGGACTGCCGCAATGAAATATCTCGCGGGGGTCAATTGGAATAAAAAAGCGTATCGTTTCTACGGCGACGATGTCCTCGCGATTGCCACAAAATATCAGGAGCAGATTGATTTGCTCCAGCTCGCTTTTAGATAAAATAAGCCTTATTTTTTAAACGACTCAATAATTTGGTCCAGATTGCCGGAGATTATGTTTTGAATATTGTGCCAGGACTTGTTTAATCGGTGGTCAGTGACGCGGTCCTGCAAAAAATTATATGTCCTGATTTTTTCGGAGCGGTCGGCCGTGCCGATTTGCTCTTTTCTTTCTTTACTTACCGCTGCCTCTTCTTTTCTTATTTTTTCGTCCAAAAGCTTGGCGCGCAAAATTTCCAAAGCGCGTTCGCGATTCGCCAGCTGGCTTCTTTCCGTCCGCGAGGATATCACAATCCCCGTTGGTTTATGAAGAACTCTTACGGCCGTTTCAACTTTATTTACGTTTTGTCCTCCTGGCCCGCCGGCTCTGGAAAATGACACTTCCAAATCCGCTTCTTTAATCTCAATTTCCTTGGCTTCGGCGAAAGGTAAAATTGCCACCGATGCCGTGGAGGTGTGTATTCTTCCGGATTTTTCCGTTGCCGGAACACGTTGGATGCGGTGCACGCCCGATTCGTATTTCAAAGCGTCATAAACATTTTTTCCGCGGAGTTCCGCGACAATTTCTTTATATCCTCCCAAATCATTTTTTGATTCGTCCAAAGTCATGAATGCCCAGTTCTTTTTCGCGGAATAGGCTTGATACATTCTGAATAAATCCGTGGCAAAAAGCGCGGCTTCGTCTCCTCCTGCCCCCGCGCGAATTTCCAGAATGGCTTTATTTCTTTCGGCGTCCTTTCCGCCGGCCGGCGGAGTTAAAATAGTTTTTAGTTTTTCCTCAATATCTTTTTTTCTGCCATTATCCGCTTTTTCGTATTCATCCGCCATGACTTTCAATTTTGAAAGTTCTCCGAATCTGGCGATTTTTTCTCGAGGCCATTTAAAACTTTCCGCTACGCCCATTTCCAGCACGTCGTATTCCTTGAGGGCTTCCCCAAGTTTTTTTTGAATATCCTGGTTCATAAGTTATTTTTTTCCGCCTGATTTTTTAGCTTTGGCCGCCCGCGACTTGAATTTTTCAACTCGGCCGGCCGCGTCCACCAACTTTTCCTTGCCGGTGTAGAATGGATGGCAATTGGAGCAGATTTCAACGGTTATTTTTTCCTTAGTTGAGCCGACGGAAAAAACCGCGCCGCAAGCGCATTCTATTTTGGCTTTATGATATTTTGGATGTATTTCAGCTTTCATAAAAACCAGTTTAACATATCAGCCTTGCCATCGCAACAATTTTTGTTTATACTCGATATATTATGGAAATTACGGAAAATACCGAAATTGAGACTCTTTTTGCCGCGGGGGCACATGTTGGATATTCCAAAACGCGTCGGCACCCCAGCATGAAGGAATTTATTTTTGGCACCAGAAATAATATTGAGATTTTTGATCTTGGCAAAACTCTGGCCAATTTAAAAACAGCGGAAGAGTTTTTAAAGTTGTTGGGCAGGGAAGGTAAGGCCGTTCTTTGGGTCGGCTCCAAACCGCCGGCAAGTCGGTTTATCAGGGAAGCGGCTAAAAAAACCGGAATGCCGTATGTTGCGGAAAGGTGGCTGGGCGGCACTTTGACTAATTTTAAGGTTTTTGAAGGGCGCTTGGCACATTTGGCCAAATTGGAAACTGAAGAAATGTCGGGCGGATTTGAAAAATATTCCAAAAAAGAAAAACTTCTCAAGACGATAGAAATCAGAAAACTTGGCAGAATGTTTGAGGGGTTAAAAAACGTAAAATCTTTGCCGCAAGCCTTGATTATTGTTGACCCGGGAGAAGAAAAAACGGCTTTATCCGAAGCCCACAGGAAAAATATTCCCGTGGTTGCTATATTAAACGTGGATTGTGACCCCCAAAATATAAAATATACTATTCCGGCTAACGACAATTCTTCGGCCGTGATTTCGCTGATATTAAGTAAACTCGCTACGGCCTATGAAGCCGGCCTTGCGGAGAAACAAGCCGAAAAACAAATAGAAAAACCAGTATGACCATATCCAGCGATTTGGTAAAACGTCTTAGAGAGACAACCGGCGCGTCCATGGTGCTTTGTAAAAAGATTTTGGAAGAAGCCGGCGGAGATTTGGAGCTGGCTTCGGCGCTTATTTTAAAATCGTCTGAAGGCTTGGCAGTCAAAAAAAGCGAACGAGAAACCGGCGCTGGGATTGTGGAAGCATACATCCATGCTGGGGGGAAAGTGGGCGTGCTTTTGGAGCTCCGGTGTGAGACCGATTTTGTGGCAAGAAACCAGGAATTTAAATCTTTGGCGCATGAGATGGCTTTGCATATCGCAGGCATGAACCCGGAGAATATTAAATTAATGCTCGCCCAGCTCTACGTTAAAGACCAGTCAATGACGGTTGAAGAGTTGATAAAACGGGCTACCGCCAAATTCGGCGAAAAAATAGAAGTGGCCAGATTCGTAAGATACGAGCTTTAAAATATGATTTTTTATTCCATAATTTTGTTTCTAAGCGTTGGTGGAATTTTAGCGATTATCCGCAGAAACCGCGATGAATTTGTAGCGTTTAATTTCGCCGAATTTATGGAGGGATTGGTGGCCGACGCCGTAGCGCTCTGGCACTCTCGCCTTCGCGACCAGTCGTTCACATTTCTGGAAAAGCGTTTGAGGGAAGCTAGAATCTGGGTTTTAAAAACCGAAAGCATGCTTTTTCGCACGGCGCACAAACTCCGCGGGATAAAAGAAAGAAATGGAAATGGAAATAACGAAAACGGGAACAACGGAAATGGCGGAGGCAAGGATGGCAATGGGAATGGTCACGGAGATAACGCAGACCTAAATCGTTAAGCCGGAGAGAGGACTTGAACCTCCAACCTACGGTTTACAAAACCGTTGCTCTGCCATTGAGCTACTCCGGCAATTTTTTAATTTTACACTATTTTTTAAAATAATCAACTTAAAATTGCTTAAATCAAATTTGTAATCTGACAGCTATAGCGCTGAAAATGCAAATTACACATAGTTGCAAAAAATTAAAAAGTTGTGTATAATAAAGCTTAATGAAAAAGCTCTCTTTTGTTGTTTCTTTTTTGCTTTTAACGGCTGTTTTTACGGCTCCTCTTTCCGTCTCGGCAGCCGAAAGCGCGGGGATTAAACCCGGCAGTTTTTTCTACGGTTTTGTCACAACTTTTGAGAAAGTAAACCTATTTTTTACTTTCAATCCCGAGAAAAAAGCGGAAAAAGCTCTAAAATACGCCGAAAAGCGGCTCGCCGAAGCCGAGGCTGTTGCTGGAGATAAAAATTCAGACGCTGTTAAAACCGCAATTTCCGGTTATGAAACAAACATCGCTCTCGCGGCCGAGGCGTCAAAAAAAGTTAAGGACGAAACCAAGGCCGAAAACCTCCTTAATTTAATCGCGGACAACGCTTCAAAACACCAAACAATTCTGTCGGATGTCTTATCTAAAGTCCCCGACGAAGCCAAAGAAGCAATAACAAAAGCAATTGAAACAAGCCGTAAAGGCCAAGAGGAGGCAATACAAAAAATCGCCGAATTAAAGCAGGAAGTCGCGGGGCTTAAACAGGAGGTCGCAGAATTAAAAAAACAGCAAAGCACGGAATCCGCCACTTCTCAAAAGATTGGCGCGGAGAGCCCACCAACGAGCATTAAAGAATTAAAAAAAGAGATTGAGGAGCTAAAAAAACAAGCCGCAGAGAAAGAAGAGCGTGAAAAACAGGCAACAACCCCAACTACTCCAACCCAGCCTGCTGTCAAAGTTCCAGTATCACAAACAGAAATTAAAGCAAAAGAACAAGCTGTTACCTTAACCAACTCTCTCGGAATATCTTATACTTTTGACGACCCGATGATTAATAAACAAAGAGTCCGGGACTTGATTGGTATTGGCTTCGTTGTGACTAAAGGTGAGCTCCCAGAGGGAATAATAATTAAACCCGTTGAAACTCTACCGCCCATGCCGACTCCAATACCTACCACAATTTCTACCCTAATACCAACAGCTACGCCAACACCTACTCCAACTCTGACCCCAACCCCAACTCCGACTCCAACGCCCACCCCGACTCCTATGCCAACGCCTACACTGACTCCAACTGATAATTTACTTGTTAATATTGAACAGGTGTCTTTCCAAGATCTGGCGAATTCTGGTTATAACATAAGTTATCCAGATTATTTTGCTGCGTTCAGAGTTACATGCGATGAATCGATTATTTTAAACAACTTTAGTTTTATTTTTAACAACCCTAACTCACTCGCACGACTTTATAATGTAGATCTTGCTGGTACTAATATTCCAGTAATAGCGCCCGGTAATACTGTTATATTTAATGGCGAAAAAAATTGTGATCCAAATTCTAGTCCTAACTATAAAGTTTTGATGCTTAAATCGTATTCGAGTGAGGCTGGTTGGAATATAGTGTTTAACTCGGTTGCCGTAAAACGAAAATATTTTCCGTCTCTTCCTATAACTTTAACTGGGCTGCCAATTAATGTTTTACCAAGAGATAGAATCCTTAAATTGGCATTACTGTCCTCTACTTTATCTGGATTAATACCCCCAAGCTCATATGGAAGTCCCACCATATTAAAACTTGGGCTCACAAGCGATTATACAAACTTATCAATAAATAGCGTGAAATTGTTACTTGTTGGTGAGACATTTTTTGATGGTGGAAATTCAAAAAATGTTAATGTTTCTGTTAGTGAAAACAACACATATATTATTAAACAACAACCATTTGAATCAGGCATTACAAGTACTTACACTTACGGTAACCCAGGTTATCAATACGATATTGGATCTAAATCATACACCATTATAGATGTACAGCTTAGTTTAGTGGGTGCAAAGCCGGGCACAAAATGGAATGCTACTCTTCTCGATATAGAATTTATAGACAAAAACACCGGTTCAAAAATCAATGAAACCGGTTTACCTATAAGTAATGAAATTGGGTACTAAATCGAATAAATTTCTATCATGGACCAGCTCAAAGAAAAATGCTTGAGCAGTAATTACTGAAACATACTTTTCATATGACGCTAATTGCCGGACAACTTTTTTTCCAAGGTTTAGTACTGATTGCTGACAGTAGAGCCAGCACTATCAAAAATGGGAAAATTGTTCCTTGGAGAGACAATACCCAGAAGATATTTCTTCTTTCGAGCCACTTGGGTATTGGTTTTGCGGGAGACATAGAATTTGCTGGTAGCATAATTAGCTTTTTAAGTAGCCAAATAGAAAAAAGGCCACTCTTGAGGAATTTACATGTTTTTTATAGCAAAGGACCCAAGCTCATAAGATACGCGTACAAAATTCTATCGGAAAAAACTGGGGAAAAAAGACCAGTTGGATTTATTGTCGCGTCTCTTGACCCAAACAGACCGGAACCAATAAAAAATGAAATCGGACAGATAACTGGGCATATCGGCATTTACGATAAAAAACTATTTAAAATTTCATTTCCGGAAGATTCTTTTGAAGAAGCAAAATTAATTTTAATGCCATCTTTGGTTTTAGGTAGTGGAGAGCCTGCTGTAAGAGGGAAAGAGGATTCACTCAAGAAATTATTATTTTGTTCAGCAATGAATTCTTTATATTTTCAAGCATTTCTTATAGATTTGATTTTGAGGAGAAAGATCAAAGAATTAGGCATAGATACGGTTGGTGGTTTGTCACAAATACTAATAATTGAGCCAAAAAGCTCAGGCTTTTTGCAGTACAAAGGGAAAAGTGACTTAGACGATTCTACGGATATATTAGATATAGAGCTTATAATAAAAAATGATAGGTTAGTTCAACACAATTTAATTACCGGCAAAGAAACCCCTTTGCTTTTTCCGCCGGAAGTGATGAAAATCAAAGATCCAGAATCTGATTTATTTGCGGATTTAGACAGCTAATACTTTGCGTTTTTACAGAAAGTTCAAAAATTATCACTTTAAACATAGATTTTCTTCTTTCCGCAACCGTTTTTCCAGCGGGCGGGGAAAAATTAAGGGAAAATCCAACGGCTCAACGGGCAGAATTATTTAAGGGCATCCCAAATTTCGGATTCTTGAAAGCCCCATTCCATCATCTTTTTAAATATTTTCATATTCAAAAATTTATGGAGTTTATGCTGAATAGTATATTTTGCATCAGTTTTAGGATGTTTAACCAAACAATGACTGCCGTCCCCTCTCCTGCAGTCAACCAACAGACCAAGTTTTCTGCAAGCCCTCAACCAATCTCGCTGCTTCAAATCTGAAAATCCTCCTTGCATATCTATCTCGTGACATATACTTTCGTGGTATATACTTTTTGCTCAATCGTAACTGGCTCATTATTCATCCTAACTAAATCATAATTAACCAAGTACGGAGGAATTTCAAAATAAGTAAAAACAGCGCCTTTGATAACCCGACTTATTTCCTTCACATCATTACCTCCCGTAAGAATACCGTCGATATTTGTTGATTCGGCAGTCCAGCTTCCGTCCGGATAATGTTCAATTGTAAAACTTATTTCTTTTAATTCGTTCATTTTTTTTAACATAGCTAAAACAACGGGGTTTTGATTTTCGTGAAAATCAACTCCGTATTTCTTCACTAATTGACTTATATTAAAAATTGCTCTAGTAAACATTCTTTTGCTTTATTATAGCATGAAATAATTAAGATATCCACATAACTGTTTTCAAGTCTATTCATAGCATTTATATATTCCTTTGTCCAGACCCACTTTTTTGCTATAATTTTTTATATGGTCCACGAAATTGTAATTGTCGGCGGGGGGTTGGGGGGAGTGAGAGTGGCAAAAATTTTGGCAAAATGGGGTGGAGGCGGCCCTGCCTCGCCGGCAGGCAGGCACCATATTAATATTACTTTAATAGATAAAAGCCGCTACCATACTTTTTATCCCAATCTCTACGAGGTGGCGACGGCGCATATTCCGGAAGTTTTTGGGCACATGCCGCTCGATTTTTTTAATTTGAAATCTTCAGTCATTTATCCTTTGGAGGATATTTTTTTGGACGATTTGAATGTTTCTGTCTTGGAAGACGAAGTCATCGGAGTGGATTTTAAAACAAACAAAATCAGGCTGAAAAAGTTTCCTGCCCATAACTATAATTTTTTGGTGCTGGCCGCCGGCAGTGAAACGAATTATTTTAATATCGCCGGCATGAGCCCAAACGCTTTTCCCTTGAAGGGCTTTTTTGACGCTTTGGAAGTCAGGAATGCCGTTGACGAAGTTTTTTTCAGGGCGCCGAAAAATCATATAGTGAAAATTGCCATCGGAGGTGGGGGGTTCACCGGATGCGAGCTGGCCGGGGAGCTAATCGGCTACATGAAAAAACTTGCGCTGGTTCATGGCCGCCCCGAATATTATGGAGAGTGTCTGATTATTGAAGCTACCGAAAATCTTTTGGGAGGCGCGAGCCCGGCGCTCCGAAAAAAGGCCAAAGCAAGACTGGAAAAACTCGGAATCAAATTTAAATTTAAAAGCTCGATTCACGGAGTGGAGGGCCATGAAATTGTTTTGGAAGACGGCTCAAAAATTCCCTACGACGTTTTGGTTTGGACGGCGGGAGTGAAAGCCAATGACCTGACTAAATTGCTTTTTGGAGTAAAACTGGAAAAAAACGCTTGTGTGGCGGTGGATAAAAATCTCCGCGTTCTGCCTTACGAAAATGTTTTCGGTGTGGGGGATATTACTTATTGCGTTGACGAAGCCACCGGAAAATCTTTACCGATGACGGCGTCGGTCGCCATCCGCGAAGCCAAATATACCGCGGAAAATATAAAGCGGATGATTTTAAAAAAACCACTCATAAACTACAAACCGCATCACGCTGGATTTATTATTCCTTTGGGCGGCAAATACGCCCTTCTCGAAAGCCACGGCTTGCGTATAGCGGGAATAATTCCGTGGCTTGTCAAACAAACCACCTCGCTTCATTACTGGGCCACGCTGGTCGGATGGATGAAAGCTTTTAGGCTGTGGAAAAAGGGACTTGAAGTTTATTTAATGAATGATTAAAATCGGACTATAATAGTCCGATTTTAGTTTATGGCAAAGAAATTTGATTATGGGATTGTTTTAATTGAGCGTCTCAAATTGGCTGAAGATGGGTATTTAAACGCGAAAAGCGTGGCAAAAAAGCATGGCTTGCCGGAGGCCTATATGGAAAAAGTGGCGCAGGAACTTCGACGAGCCGGATGGCTTGAGGCGCGTCGTGGCATCGGCGGAGGATACAAACTTATAAAAAAAGATTTTGAGATTTTTGAGCTGATTAATTTTTTTGAAAGGCCTTATAATATTTGCCCAATAACGAGATTGCAAAAATGAAACGGGTTTATTTAGATCACGCGGCTACAACTCCCTTGGACGTTCGCGTAAAAAACGCGATGGAGCCTTTTTGGCGCGAAGATTTTGGCAATGCCGGAGGGCTTTATGAAGAGGGTCGTCTTGCGAAAAATTTCTTATCACAATTTCGCGAAACAATTGCGAAACTCATCGGCGCGCGCGCTGACGAAATTATTTTTACTTCAGGCGGAACCGAATCGGATAACTTGGCAATTTTTGGCGTGGCCGCCGCAATTGCGCCTCGCTCCTCAACACTCGGTGTTGAATCCCCAAAAACACCGAGTGTTTTCCCGCGAGGCGCTCACATAATAACAACCAAATTTGAACACCATGCCGTTTTAGAGCCATGTCAGCAGTTAGTCAAAGAGGGTTTTGACGTAACTTTTTTGGATGTCGGCGAATACGGCTTAATAAATTCCGAAGACGTCCGTAAAGCTTTACGCCCGGAGACGATTTTGGTTTCTATAATGTACGCGAATAATGAAATTGGTACGATTCAGCCAATCGCGGAGATCGGAAAAATTATTAAGGAATTCAGAGAATTAAAAAGGAAGAGTTACCCCCTGTTTCATACCGACGCTTGCCAAGCGGCGGGGTATTTGGATTTAACTGTGAATAATCTTGGCGTTGATTTAATGACGATTAACGGCTCAAAAATTTACGGGCCGAAAGGAATCGGATTTTTATACAAGCGCGCAGGAGTAAAAATAAAACCGCAGATTATCGGCGGGGGACAGGAAATGCGGATGCGCTCGGGCACGGAGCCGATGGCTTTGATTGCGGGGTTGGCAATGGCGCTTGAGATAGTGCAAGCAGAAAAAGAATCGGAATCTAACCGGCTTGCGCCTCTAAGGGATTATTTTATAGAACAACTGATGAACAAAATTCCGAAAGTTGTTTTAAACGGCCATCCCGCAAAACGGCTTCCAAACAATGTAAATATTTCTATTTTGGATATAGAGGGCGAGGCGCTGGTGCTTTATCTGGACGCGAAAGGAATTTCTTTTTCAACCGGTTCGGCCTGCACGTCTGAATCGCTGGAGCCGTCGCACGTTATTTTGGCTTTAGGCAAACCTTATGAATTCGCGCACGCGTCGATGCGCTTTACAATGGGCCGCGGAACGGTCAAGGAAAATTTGGATTATGTTTTGGGCGAATTACCGAACGCGGTAGAATGGCTCCGCAAAGTTTCGCCTTTAAATCTTGAGCTTGGCGCGAAAACTATGTCCCATCCCGAAGCTTTCGCCGGAGAAAATTTAAGAGTTAAAGCAAGATCAAAAAGTTACAAATGAAAGACATAGATGTAATAAACCAGTATACTGGTGAAAAATGGTATTATTCGAATATCGTAAAAGAGCATTTTTTTAATCCAAGGAATTTGCTTTGGGAGCGGCCAGAAAATGAAAACGAATATGACGCTCACGGAATGGTGGGTTCTCCCGCTTGCGGAGATATGATGGAAATGTGGCTCAAAGTTGATAAAGCAACGGAGCGCGTTAAGGATTTAAAATGGAAAACATTCGGATGTGCTTCGGCAATAGCAGCGACTTCTATGTTTTCGGTGATGGTTACTGAAAACGGCGGCTTGCCGATTGACGGGGCGTTAAAAGTTCGGCCTCAAGACGTTATGCTACGCTTGGGAGGCCTCCCGAACCGCAAAATTCACTGCTCGGTCTTGGCGGACAAAGCGTTTCAGAAGACCGCCAACGATTATTTCCGGCGTTGCGGCAAGTTTGATAAAATAATCGTAGAAGGCGCGCGGGTTGTTGACGCGAGGCTCAATATTACCGACAAAGATATTGAGGAGGCCGTTTTGGAGGGAGCGCAAAATTTGGAAGACGTCCAAAAAAAATTAAAAGTCGGCATCGGCTCCCCGGAAATAATAACAGAGGTTGAGCAATTAATCCGATTTTATAAAGATAAATATTATGGATAAAAAAATTGCGAAAATTTATGTGGATAGGGAGCTTTGCATTGGGGCGGCGAGTTGCGTTGCCATCGCCCCGGGGGTTTTTGCGCTGGACGGTGAAAATAAGGCTTATGTGGTAAATGACAAAGGCACGGACGACGAAACCATTCTCTTGGCGGCGCAGAGCTGCCCGACCCGGGCTATAATTTTATATGACGAAGAAGGCAATCAAATATGGCCAGAGAAATAAAAAAACTTAAATACACCGAGCTGGACGGCATTTCCGAAAAGCAATTGCGTGAGCACCACGATGTGCTTTATGCCGGATATGTCAAAAAAATAGGGGAGATTGAGGAAAAATTAAAAAGCGTTGATTTGTCTTCCGCTAACGCGACTTATTCCGATTTGCGGGAGTTAAAAGTGGAGGAAACTTTCGCTCTAAACGGCGTTAAATTACACGAGGGTTATTTTGATAACATGGTAAATGCAGGCAGTCCTGCATCCGGCAAAATTATGGAGATGATTACGCGCGATTTCGGCTCCTATGAAAATTGGGAGCGTGAATTTAAAGCGATGGGGCTTTGTGCGCGCGGCTGGGTTGTTTTGGGGTACGATTTGGACGAGAAAAGGTTAAAAAATATCCTTTGTGATTCGCATAACCAAGATGCGCCATGGAACATGATCGCGCTTCTTATTATGGACGTCTACGAGCACGCGTATTTTATTGATTACGCCACTGCACGCAAGGCCTACATTGAGGCGTTTTTTAAAAATATTGATTGGCAGTATATAGACCGCCGCATTTCCGAACACAGCTTGTTTTTTTTGAAAAAATGATTGAGGAGAAAATTAAGCAAATTTTAGAAAAAGAGATAAAGCCGATGCTGAAATTGCATCTGGGTTCTTTGGATTTTGTCGGGTTTGAAAACGGCGTGGTCTCGGTGCGGTTTCAGGGAACCTGCAAGGGCTGTCCGCTTTCCAATTTAACTTTAAAAACCGGCATTGAAGCTTTGCTTAAAGAAAAAATTCCGGCAGTTGAAAAAGTAGAAGCAGTTGATTAAAATAAATCTATGAACGACATGACAAAACATCAGCTTGTCCTTTTGGTGCTTTTGGTCAGCTTCGTGACGGCTTTGGTTACGGGTATTGTAGCGGTTACTTTGATAAACCAAGCGCCGCCTCCGATTACCCAGACAATTCAGAGAGTTATAGAAAAAACAATTGGCGTTTTGCCGGAGCCTTTGAAAAAAGACGAAAAGCAGGAGTTAGAATTAAACGCTCTATCGCGCGATGTTTTAATTGAAGATATCGCGCGAAGGGTCTCTCCGGCTGTGGTCAGTGTTGTGGCCACCAAAGATATTCCGATAATTGAGCGGTATTTCGTAAGTCCGTTCTCAAGCGATGACCCTTTTCAGCAATTTTTTCCGGATTTACTGGTACCGCAATATCGCCAAAAAGGCACGGAAAAAGCACAGGTCTCTTCCGGAAGCGGTTTTTTTGTTTCGCAAGACGGTTTTTTATTGACCAACAGGCACGTGGTTGAAGATCCGGAAGCGGATTATTCTGTGATTACAAATGATAATAAAAAACTGAAAGCAAAAGTCGTGGCCAGGGACAAGATTAACGATATGGCCGTGCTGAAAGTTGAGGGCGAATCGTCAGCCGGCGGCTTTGTTTCAATTCCGTTAGGGGATTCCGAGAACGTTTCAATCGGGCAGACGGCTATCGCCATAGGCAACGCTTTGGGGGAATTTCAAAACACCGTCTCTGTGGGAGTGGTCTCTGGTTTAAGACGCACTATCATAGCTTCCGGACTTGCCTCCGGTCCCGAGGAACTTTCGCAGGTGATACAAACGGACGCGGCCATCAATTTGGGGAATTCCGGTGGGCCACTTTTGAATTTAAAAGGTGAAGTAGTCGGTTTAAACACTGCGAAAGCCCAAGGAGCCGAAAATATAGGATTTTCCATTCCCATAAATCAATTAAAACGGGCATTAAACGACACCAGGGTCAATGGCCGGATTATAAATCCTTATATTGGTGTTAGGTATATTTTGACGGATAAAGGCGCTTTGGTGGGGGCCGGAGCCAACGGAGAGGATGCAGTTCAATTGAATTCCCCGGCTTCCAAAGCGGGAATAAAAGAAGGCGATATTATTTTGGAATTAGGTGGAGTAAAAATCACGCGCGAAAATCCTCTGAATAAATTAATCCAACAGCGAAGCGTTGGCGACAAAGTGACTCTAAAAATTCAGCGCGGAAACAACCAAATAAAAATTGACTTAGTTTTGGAAGAAAGAAAGTGAATATAGAAAATAAAAAAAGGGCCTATCAATCTTGACAAGCCCACAGCACAAAAAGCTATGAGGTGCGCGCATTTTCTGTTGTTTGTGGAAGGAACTTTATTGAAAGATATGTTTTAAAAAAAGAACGTAGAAAATTGAAAGCTTCCTTGGATGCATCGGCTTTCTGAATGCTGATTTGTTTGCAGAGAGTTCCTGCCAAATCGTATGCCGCATGCTGGAGACAACGATGGTCTTCATGTTCATCGTATACCAGGATCACCGCCGAATTGGCATGACACACTGGATCAACTAGACTATATTCCATAATCAGCCATATAAAATCACATTCCTCCCTCGACCTTTCAGACTTCACTGTTGGTAGCATAATCGCACCTCCTTAAGGCTTGATTTTCCTGATTTTTATGCTAGCATAAAGTTAATAAAAAACCATGCCTCCATACGGACAATTTACAATTAAAGCTCAAGAAGCCTTGAAAAGAGCCCATGAGCTGGCAATAGAGCGTGGCGGGAGCCAAATAGACGCCATGCATCTTTTGGCTGCTTTGCTTTTGCAAGAAGACGGCGTTATACCATCCCTATTGGATAAATTGGAAACCGACCAAGCCAATTTGGTAGATTTAGTTATGGGCGAACTGGATAATACTTTGCGCACCAATATTCTTTCGCCTTCGCATCAGATTTATTTGACGCCTGAGCTGGCAAGGGTTTTGGAGGAGGCCCACAAATCCGCCTCATTTCTGAAAGACGAATTTATCTCAACCGAACATTTATTTTTGGGGATTTTGGAGGCTCCATCCAGAGCCCGCGAAATTTTGGGGCGTTTTTCTTTAAACCGCGAGATGATTTTAAGGGCGCTCGCGGACATCAGGGGCTCGCAAAGAGTGACAGATGTTGAGCCGGAAAATAAATACAGGGCTCTGGAAAAATACGCCAGAAATTTAACGCGATTAGCACGCGAGGATAAACTAGACCCAGTTATCGGCAGAGACGAGGAAATCCGGCGCGTCATGCAGGTGCTTTCACGAAGAACGAAAAACAACCCCGTGCTCATCGGTGAAGCCGGAGTGGGGAAAACCGCTATTGTTGAAGGCCTGGCCAGTCGCATCGCCTCCGGAGATGTGCCCGAAACGCTTAAAGACAAAGAATTAATTTCGCTGGATTTGGGGGCGCTGGTGGCCGGCACAAAATACCGCGGCGAATTTGAAGAAAGATTAAAGGCGGTGATGAAAGAATTGGAGCGCGCCGCCGGCAAAGTCCTGCTTTTTATTGACGAGGTGCATACTCTAGTGGGCGCGGGCGCGGCCGAAGGCGCTATGGACGCTTCTAACATGTTAAAACCCGCTCTTGCCCGCGGAGAGCTTCACGCCATTGGCGCTACGACCATTAAAGAATATCAAAAATACATAGAAAAAGACGCGGCTTTGGCACGCAGGTTCCAGCCGGTTTTGGTTGACGAGCCTTCGCTGGAGGATACCGTGTCAATTCTTCGCGGAATTAAAAATAAATACGAACTTCATCACGGCATCAAAATCACTGATGCTGCTATTACCACGGCGGTGAATCTTTCGGCGCGCTACATCACTGACCGTTTTTTGCCGGATAAAGCGATTGATTTGATAGATGAAGCCGCGTCTTCTTTAAGGCTCCAGATGGACAGCATGCCGGATGAGTTGGAGCACACCCGACGAGAAGTCATGAAATTGGAAATTGAAAAGGAGGCTCTGAAAAAAGAGGAATCCAATCCGGAGGCAAAACAAAAAATCCGCAAAATCCAAAAACAAATTGACGAATTAAAAGAGGAAACCGCTGGACTGGAGATGCGCTGGAAGCATGAGAAGGAAACGATTGATGCCATCCGTCAATTAAAAAAAGATTTGGAAATTTTTCGCCAGGAATCGGACGCGGCCGAGCGCCGCGGAGATTTAGCAAAAGTGGCCGAGATAAGATATGGCCGGATTCCCGAATCGGAAAAAATGCTTTACGCCGAAGAGGGGAAATTACGAAAAATTCAGGGCACTCGCCGCATTTTGCGTGAAGAAATTACCGAAGAAGACATCGCCGACATAGTTTCCAGGTGGACCGGCATACCGGTCAGGCGCATGCTGGAATCGGAAGCCAAAAAACTTTTAAGAATGGAGGAGGAACTTAAAAAACGGGTGATCGGGCAGGCCGAAGCCATAGAAAAAATTTCGCAGGCAATCCGCAGGTCGCGCGCGGGCATCGCGGATGAAAAGCGGCCAATCGGCTCCTTTATGTTTTTGGGACCGACCGGCGTGGGAAAAACCGAGCTGGCTTTGACTTTATCAGAATTTCTTTTCAATGACGAAAAAGCGCTGGTGCGTGTAGATATGTCGGAATATATGGAGCGGCACGCCGTTTCCAAATTTATCGGCTCGCCCCCCGGCTATGTCGGCTACGAAGAAGCGGGGAATTTGACCGAAACCATACGTCACCGACCTTACGCTGTTTTACTTTTTGATGAAATTGAAAAAGCACATCCGGAAGTTTTCAACATTATGCTTCAGATTTTGGACAACGGCACGCTCACGGACGCCAAGGGCAGGCACGTGAATTTTAAAAACACAGTTATAATCATGACTTCCAACATCGGCGGGGAATTTATCCGCGAGATGGGGAGCTTGGGGTTCGTCGGTGGGGCGGTTGACCGTGTGAAAAAAGAAGACGACTTGAAAACCAAAATTTTGCGCTCTTTGGAACAGCATTATCGGCCTGAATTTTTAAACAGATTGGACGAGGTGATTATTTTCAATTCGCTCCAGCCGGAAGAGCTCAAGCAGATTGCGAAAATTCAGATTGCCAGGCTTACCGAAAGAATCAGCGCGCGAGGCATATCTGTTTCCGTCAATAAATCAGCGGAGGATGCGCTGGCGAAAGAAGGCTACGACCCTAATTATGGCGCGCGTCCTTTGAGGCGGCTTATTCAAAACAAAATTTTAAATCCTTTGGCGGAGAAAATAATTTCAAAACAGATAAAAGAAGGGGATACAGCTTTGGTTGATTTCCGCTCCGGCGCGTTTGTGATTGAGGTTAAAAAACTTCTCTCGGCTTTGCCGAAAAAGGAAAAGGACAAAAAAGTTAAAATTACAACTACTTAATTTTTGCGCAGGGAAGGATTCGAACCTTCGTAGCCCTTCCGGGCGCGCGGTTTACAGCCGCGTGCGATTGACCACTCCGCCACCTGCGCGAATAGTTGTATTATAAACGAATTTATGAAAAAATAAAAGACGCATGCCGATGTAGCTCAGCGGTAGAGCAACTCCATGGTAAGGAGTAGGTCGTGGGTTCAATTCCCACCATCGGCTTAATTTATATTAAACTCAAAATTTTATCAAAGATTTTTTTGGCGGTATTTTCTTCTGCGAGCCGGGCGCGGTATTCTTCGGGAACGCAAACGCGGAGCGCCGCGTATGAACGGCCGTATTCTTCCATATTTTTATAATGCGCCGGATAGGCGGTTTTAAGCTGAAAGGGCCCTTGGGGGCTGTAAATTTTTATGTCTCCTCCTTTGAATCTATCCGCGCGCACGATCGGCGCAATAAGCACGTCATATGGCGGGATGCCCGCGATTTCCGCGACCGTGCTTTCCATTTCCAGCAGTTTTTCAGGATTTTTTTCCTGGAAGTTCGGAGAAGCAATAAACCGCTCTATTATTTCCGCGTCCACCCCGAAAACATTGATTGGTTTTCCGGCAACCAGACGGGCTTCAGTAAATTCTTTATGGCGTAGAACTATGGTTTCTTTGAAAACATTATTATTCATAAAAAGCGAGAAAAGCCGCTCCACGAGCGGATTTTTTGAGGCCTGAAGCTTGCCCAAGAGCTCAAAATCACGCATGCCCATAAGGTCGCTGTTTTTTAATGAGCCGTCTTTAATCAGCGCGTAAGCCATTTTCTGCATCATCCGCTGGGCGATGACCGATTTTTTCCGGAGATAGACGCTCTTGTACATTTTTATGTAAAAATCCTGGACTTCTTTGGCAACGTCTATTACTTTCGGGTCAATAACCAACTCATTGTTTATAAAATAAATATGGTTTACCAGGTAGCTGACGCCTGAAAGCTTGCCGACATTTGTCATAAGGCCGTCGCGCTCCAAATAATCCAGCTTTTCTGTGCCTATGTTTTTATCGTGCACGGCGAGATGCAGGGGATTTTTATTCGCGAAAATATCCTTAAAAAGCCGGAAATCAATTCCGCACGCTTCTATTTCTTTTTTTAATTTATCAATCAAGCGCAGTCCCTGCTCGTTGTTGTCGTACGGGCAGAGGGGCTCGGTGACATGCGAGAAAGCGGGGTGGCCGATGTCGTGGAAAAGCGCGAAGCCGTTGACCGCGCGTGCCTCCTCTTTGGATATAAGGTTCAAATCAATCCATTTTTTGGTGAGCTCTGCGGTCAGCGCGTAGGCGCCGTAGGAATGTGCCTGGCGCGTGTGCGTTGCCATAGGAAAAGTCATATAGCTTGCCCCCAGCTGGTATTTGAAAGCCAGCGCCTGGAACTCCGCGGTCTGTACCATCGGCAAAACCGGCCGGATGTCTATAATTCCGCGAATAGGGTCGGAGACTACTTTTGGGCTTATAATCTTTTCCACCTTTTAATGTTAAAATATAATAGATGTTTTGGAAAATTCTTATTCTCTTGGCGCTTATTGTCGCACTGCTTACTTTAAGCGTTCCCGGAAAACAAAATTTAGAATACGGCGCGACTTTTTCGCAAAAATTTTCGGAGGAGCTGAATGGTGGCTCCGACGCGAAGGTCGGAGCAGGCTGGAAGCAAAATTATCTAGCGATTTTAGATGATTTAAAAATAAAAGATTTGCGCCTAGTGGCATATTGGGATTTGATAGAACCTGCGGAAGGCCAATTTGATTTTAAGGATTTGGATTGGCAGATTAATGAAGCTGAAAAACGCGGGGCGAAAATTATTTTAGCAATGGGGCTGAAGGTGCCGCGCTGGCCGGAGTGCCATATTCCTGATTGGGCGAAAGGGAGAGACGCGTCTGCGCGTGCGGGGCGGCTTATTAAATACGAAGAGATATTGATAAATCGCTATAAAGACAACAAAGCTGTCTGGGCATGGCAAGTGGAAAACGAACCCTATTTTCCTTTCGGAGATTGTAAAATTGTCCCGCCGGCAATTTTAAACGCGGAAATAAAACAGGTGAAAGCGCTAGACAGTAGGCCAATTGTTTTAACCGACGCCGGCGAATTGGGGTTCGCTTGGCCGTATCTTGCCGCGAAGTCTGACATTTTTGGGACAACACTATATAGATACATAAATAACAGATTTTTAGGCGATATCCGTTATTCGCTTATTCCTGCTTATTATTTTAGAATCAAAGCATTGTGGGCTGGCAAAATTTTGGGCAAACAGATTTTAATTTCAGAATTGCAGGCCGAGCCATGGGTCTCGGAATCATTGGCAAGGGTTCCGCTGGAAAAGCAGGAGAAAACCATGAACCCGGAAATTTTCAAAGAGATTATTAACTACGCTGAACGCTCTGGGTTTCCCAAAGCATATCTCTGGGGCGCAGAATGGTGGTATTGGATGAAAGAAAAACAAGGGAGGCCGGAGATGTGGGAGGCGGCGCGAAACGCAATTTCCAATTTATGATTTTTAATTTTCAAAAATGAAGTTAGAATTTCCAAAAAACTTTCTTTGGGGAGCGGCGACTTCAGCTCATCAGGTGGAGGGGGGGAATCATAACGACTGGAGCGAATGGGAAAAAGCTACGGGGAACGAGGAGTCCGGTCGAGCGTGTGACCATTATAATCGTTTCCGCGAGGATTTTGATATCGCGAAACAGCTTGGCCAGAATACCCACCGTTTTTCTATTGAATGGTCGCGCATTGAGCCGGAAGAGGGGAGGTTTGATGAAAAAGAAATCGCGCATTATCAGGAAGCAATTAACGTTTTGCGAGAACGGGGGATAGAGCCCTTTGTAACGCTCTGGCACTGGACTTTGCCAATTTGGGTTGCCAAACAAGGCGGCTGGGAGAACAAGAAAACGATTGACGACTTCGCGCGCTATTGCGACAAAATCGTACGATCCCTGTCTGCCGACGAGGCAGGGTTAAAAAGTGTCGCATATTGGATTACGCTAAACGAGCCTGAGATATACACAATGAATAGTTATTTGCGCGGTAAATGGCCGCCTGCCTCGCCGACGAGTCAAGGCGGGCCACAGAAAAAATCGTTTTTTAAATTCTTGAAAGTTTATAGAAATTTAGCCAATGCGCACAAGAAAGCTTACACCGTAATTCATTCCACTTGGGTGTCGGACACCCAAGTGGGTATTGCAAAAAATAATTCTTATTTTGAGGGCTGGCTGGCCCCGATTTTGAATTGGGGCTGGAATAATTGGTTTTTAAATAGAATCAGCCAACATCAAGATTTTATTGGTCTAAACTATTATTTCCATAACCGCATTAAAGGATTTAAGCTAAACCAAAACAACAATAAACAAGTATCTGACATAGGTTGGGAAATTTATCCGGAAGGGATTTATCATGTTTTAAAAGATTTAAAAAAATATAATAAGCCGATTTATATAACCGAAAATGGTGTTGCCGACGCAAAAGATATTCATCGTGAAAAATTTATAAAGGAGCACTTGCGATGGGTTCATAAAGCAATTTCAAAAGGCGTAGATGTAAGAGGTTATTTTTATTGGTCGCTTCTGGACAATTTTGAGTGGGACAAGGGTTTCTGGCCGCGGTTTGGGTTGGTAGAGATGGATTACAAAACCATGGAACGCCGCGTTCGCCCAAGCGCCTATGAATACGCCAAAATAGTCAAAGAAAACGGGTTTGAGATATAGCCAGTTTGTCCACTTGACGCCGTTTTTCTGACGAGTATACTGGAGGTATTATCGGTTAATATATTTATATGGCAGGAGGATATGATGAAATATAAATAGTTTGAAAAGTTAAAGCAAAACCACGATTGTTTCTTTGCGGAGATAATCGTGGTTCTGTTTTATACAGAGCCAGAAAGAGAACCTTGAAAATTTAGAAAATTAAGTCCCGAAAAACAAGGAGCGAAAGCGACTATGTTTTTCGTGGATCCCGACATTGCTTTTAGCAATCGTCGGGGCATCAATCAGTAATCTTTGAGTCCGCCTTCAGTCGCTACGCGACTTTCGGCGAGACTCTAAATTTCGCAGCCACGCTTTGCGTGGGCGAAATTTGAGCATTTTTTCTTTTGTCCCGTTCGAGTTTTGTTTGCGCGCAAGCGCAACCACAAAACTCAGAACCCCGCCAAAGGCGGGGTCTTAATGAGAGTTTGATCCTGGCTCAGGATGAACGCTGGCGGCGTGGATAAGGCATGCAAGTCAAACGGATTTTATTTATTTTAAGATGAGATTATATCAAGTCAAGAGATTTATAAGATTAGTGGCAGACGGGGTAGTAACACGTAGGAACTCACCCCAGAGACGGGCATAATTCGCCGAAAGGCGAACTAATTCCCGATAGTGTCGCCTTTACGGCGACTAAATCAATCAGCTTGGCTCTGGGAGAGGCCTGCGGGCTATCAGCTAGTTGGCGGGGTAATGGCCCACCAAGGCGACGACGGCTAGGGGGAGTGAGAGCTTGGCCCCCACCAATGGAACTGCGACACGGTCCATACACCTACGGGTGGCAGCAGCCGAGAATATTCGACAATGGGCGAAAGCCTGATCGAGCGACGCCGCGTGCAGGAGGAAGTCCTTCGGGAATCCGCCGAAAGGCGGATGACTGTACCCTAAGAATAAGGGCTTGCTAACCTCGTGCCAGCAGCCGCGGTAATACGAGGAGCCCGAGCGTTATCCGGATTTATTGGGCGTAAAGGGTGTGTAGGGGGTTTTGTTAGTCCTGTTTTAAAAACTTCGGCTTAACCGAGGAGATGGACGGGAAACGGCAAAACTTTGAGTGTGCCAGAGGCAAGCGGAACTCACGGTGTAGGGGTGAAATCCGTTGATATCGTGGGGAACACCAAAGGCGAAGGCAGCTTGCTGGGGCACAACTGACCCTGAAACACGAAAGCGTGGGGATCAAAAAGGATTAACAAATGCTGTTTACAAGGCAGCTTAGTCCCCTCCGACGTAAAGTCGGAGGATAAAAAACTTGGCTATATCGGGGGAACCCCAGCCCCAGTTTAGAAAACTGGAGCCGGACAATCCCGAGGGAAGTCCGCTTACCAACACTCGGTGTTGGTAATGACCCCGTAGAGACTATACGCCGAGCCCGCCGATGAGGCGGTGATGATATAGTCCGAACTCTGCAGCGATGCAGAGAAGCAGATAGAAATATTCTGCTCACTCAAGAATGAAAATCGGTGCTAATTTTTGGAAAAAGAAGAAGGGTGAGCATTGCTGCCCACCCAACTTGAATTCAAGGAAAGTACAGTCAGGGTTGTTCGGCGACGTAACTGCTGATAATGGATACGGTTAATATCACTACAGCAGCCAATATTGCACCTGATCCAAACTCTGGATAAGGCTTTATTGTCGCGAATCCAACCAAACTCAGTAATATCCCTGATATAACCATTTTTTTCATGGCTTCCCCTCCTTCTTCTCGAATTCTATCATATTATAATATGCTTGTCAAGCACCAATCTTGACCCCGCAAAAAAGAGCGGGGCAGGCTCCAAAAATTAGCACCGAAAATCATTCTTGAGTAGTAGCAATTATTAATTCTCAATTTTCATTCTATTTTTAATGAATTAAATTTTCATTGGAAATTGTAAATTAGAAATTGGAAATTAAATTTGTTACGAAGTAACAAATTTGTAGATACCCTTGTAGTCCACGCCCTAAACGATGATGACTAGCCATTGGAAGTATCGACCCTTCGAGTGGCGAAGCTAACGCGTTAAGTCATCCGCCTGGGAAGTACGATCGCAAGATTAAAACTCAAAGGAATAGACGGGGACTCGCACAAGCGGTGGAGCATGTGGTTCAATTCGATGGTAAACGAAAAACCTTACCAGGGCTTGAAATGGTTTTGACAATCCGCCGAAAGGCGGACTTCTCACAAGGACAAAATCACAGGTGCTGCATGGCTGTCGTCAGTTCGTGGCTTGAGTTGTTCCCTTAAGTGGGGTAACGAACGTAACCCCTATCGTGTGTTACAAGTGTCACGCGAGACTGCCCCGCTCAGCGGGGAGGAAGGCGGGGATGACGCCAAGTCAGCATGGCCCTCTGATGCCCTGGGCTACACACGTGCTACAATGCCGGCTACAATGGGTCGCGATGCCGCAAGGCGGAGCAAATCCCATCAAAGGCCGGCCCAGTTCAGATTGAGGTCTGCAATTCGACCTCATGAAGTCGGAATCGCTAGTAATCGCAGGTCAGCTATACTGCGGTGAATACGTTCTCGAGTCTTGTACTCACCGCCCGTCAACTCAAGGGAGCCGGGAGTAGATGAAGCCCGCGATTTTCGCGGATCAGTCTAAGCTCGGTGACAGGGAGTAAGTCGTAACAAGGCACGGCTAGCGGAAGCTGGTCGTGGAGTTTAATTTTTAATTTTTGTGATAAACAAGAATTAATGTGTCGATTATAGAGTTTTTCTGTAGGGTGTTGGCCGATAACCCAAAATGTCGGCTCGGGACAAAAGAAAAAGTGCTTTGCGCCTCATCGGCGCACTTGCCGAGGAGGCGAGAAATATCAAAAAATCCGAATATTGTTATATGTCGGCTTTTTGTGTTATTCTTATAAGTAGATTAGAAGAGAAAGGAGAATTTATGCCACATAGAAAATGGTTGGAATGCGTGCTTTTAAAATTAAAGCAAGCAAAGCTAGAAACTGGTGGCCTTTTCGAAGCTAACACCAGGGTGTCATTAAGCGGATATGAAATTACGCAGCTTATTGAAACCATCGAGCCTTTTGAGTCCTTGCCGTTGTTCCGATGGCATGATTACAAAAAAACTCCATGATACGCTCGACAACCGGGCGTTTTTTTTATAGAATAAGTTAAATCAATTTTTCGGGCGTGTAGTTCAGTGGTAGAACGCTGTCCTGATAAGACAGAGGTCGATGGTTCGATTCCATCCACGCCCACTTGACAGCGGCTTTTTGATTCTCTATCCTCTTTAAGAGGGTTGCAAATTTATTCCAAGAAAGGGGATGAGGATTACTGGCGGATTGCGACCAAAACAACAACGTGTATTAAGTAACAAGGGGGATGAAGATGAAGAAAATACCGTTTTTACTCGTTCTTTTGATAACCATTGCTGTCTTGCCAATGGCGTTCGCCGCCGAGACCCTAGATTGGGGTCAAGCGCTCCATAGCGGTCCATCGGCGTGTCCGGATGGGGGAGTGTTGGTGGTCAACATTACCCAAAAAGTGATTAACTCTGTGGATTCGGGCACAACCCGCCCGGTATGGGCCTTTGAGGACTATGTTAGGCATATTAGAGTTATTGACACAGGTTCGGAGTTTTGTGCCACGGTGCAGTATGAAGGCAATTTTACCTCTATTGCTGGTGACAGCCCCGGGGCGGCGTACACCGGTGGTGAGATTAGCGACGGAGTAGTGGGCACGTTCCAAGGTGGGTATGTGTCCACGTTATTTACTGGCGACCTGAAGCCCGGTGTCCGCGGAAGGGGTAGTATCGGAACTTATGATTACAACTGCGATGATTTTGGTAACTGCCCCGGTTTCGTGTCTTGGCCGGATGTTTTTTTTGATAATCTTGCTGGCTTTGATATAGGTGCCTGGTGGGGATGGATCTACCACGCAGGCAATAACGGCAGCTGGCAGAATGCCTGCCCCAGCTGCGGCGGCAACTCCGGAGATATAACAGGGGATTAATCTCAAAAACAACAAAAGAGAGATCTCAACACAAAAGGGCGACGGAAGCTGTTCCACCGCCCCCTTTTTTATTGACTCGCGAAATTATTATAATTCAATTTTATTGATTAATTTCTGAATTTTTTCGCGAATAATAGTTGTACCTTGTTCGGTTCGATCAGCGTTTAGTTTAAACGGCTTGTCTATTGAGATAATAATATGTCTCTTTTTGTTACGAATCGCGATTGGCAATATGCTTGCGTTCGATTCCATCGCAAGAACTGTTGTTCCGTGATAAAAAATTCCAAGGGAATCATTTTTGACAAGTTGGCCTTCCGGAAACATTAATATTGTTCCGTTGTTTTGTAAAATTTCAAGCGGAATTTTCATCGCGTTTTCTATGCCTTCGCCTCGTTTTGACGGGAAACCTCCCGTGAGACGATAAAAAAAATGCAGTAATCCGAATTTATTTAATAACCAGAGAACCGAACTGTTAAATTCAATCTCCTCCGCCATATATCGGCCGGGTAAAATACCGGAAAACCACGGCAGCGAAATCATTACTAAAAATCCGTCAAGAAGAGTTTTGTGGTTTGAAGCAATAATCAACGGCGATTTTGCGAGTTTTATGTTTTCGCGCCCTCTAATCTCAACGGTATAAAAAGTATGGACGAAAATCCACATAAACGGCCAAAGTATGTTTTGGATAAGCCAATAGAAATGCTTCATGCGTTTATCCAATTATACCAAATGACGCCTTTTTAGGAAGAGATTTTTGTGGTATGATTTAATGTTGTATGGAAGCAAGAAGTCCCAAGGAGGTTTTACTTACTGGCGGAACTGGATTTATAGGTAGTCGTATCACGGCAGAATTAAAAACTATGAAAAAGTCAAATTCAATGACGTACAAAAAACAAAGAACTAAAATAAAATTTATATTTGAATCTACAATACCACAAAAGAATTTTTATATCAGAAATGCTCATTCGAATATCCAGAAGTTAACTAGATTGTTTTCTGTTTCTCCCTCTTTTGTTGTAGTGCACGTTTTTCGAAATAGAGCATCATTTTTAAAGGCAATCCACAAAAAGAAGGTGCCTGATTGGCTTGTTGCTCTCGTGCCTCCAAAAAACACCTCTCGTATTTATGTATTTGACAATAAAGAGAGGATTGCTTCAAAGAAGCTATTGGGTCAGGTAATACTACATGAAATAACCCATCTCTATACAAATGCGTTAAATCCAAATCTGCCGGATTGGTTAAGCGAGGGGATAGCGGTATATGTTGCAGCCCAAATTTTTAAGCCCTCAATATCAACTGCGGATTGGAAAAAGATTACACAAGAAGGCGCGCCCTTCAAGCGAGTGTCTTGGAGAATTGCCGCAGAACATAACGGTTATAGTATTGCTGGGTTGCTAGTTATGTTTTTTGTAAGGCGATATGGCTGGGAAAAATTTATTGCCGCGATAAGCCACCGTCACTCAAGGCGTATTTCTATTAAAAGCATCCCATTATACTTCGATGAGAAATTCGAACGGTTTATAGCCGACTTCAAAAAACAGTTTGTAAAATAAAAAAGGGGGAAGTGTGGTTAACTTCCCCCTTGATGTTGCGGGAGACGCGCGTCTAACGGTTCACTTGACGCACGGATTTGAGTCGCAACTGAAGCAAGTGTTGCATTCAACGCTGACATCGCTACCGGCCATCTCTGCGCCGAACAGCGGGACTTCGGCGAACACTTCGTTCTGCTCGTTCTCAGCGGCTGTGTCGTTACGAATGTCTGCTTCCATTGCTATTTTCTCCTTTCTTGCTGATTTGCTGGTTTTATTAGGAAACCTTTCCGGATCAGCTTCTGATACAGACGTTCTACGTTTTTGCGCTCACTTTTGGTCCTTGCGCCAGAGCGTTTGAGGAAGGATAAAAAGTCAAATTTCTCTCCCTTTTCCGCTACAGTCTTGAGGAAAACCACAGCACTGTGATTTACTAGGACGATGGCTAAAGGGTCAGTTCTGTAAACTAACGCCCCAAACGGCTCGTTTCGAAACCCTACTTGTGGACACACCATAACCTTAGTCGGGATGTCGCTTATCTCCTCGGACAAGTGTGAGACCAAACGTTCCTGTGATAAACCGACCAAACGCCGTGTGTCAGCATAGCAATCCATGTTCTTCAAACCGGACGTGAGCGTGTTGACGCGACAACCCCCTCTGCAGGCAGTTACGACCGGACAACCATGACACTCCTCGGGGATAAACTCGCCCTCACGCCAACCATCCATTTCCTGCCAGATATCGGCGAGCGGTTTGTGAAAGATATTCCCGTAGCTTGTTTCCAAGTGAGAACATGGTCTCACTTTCCCGTCGGCACCGATTGTAACTGTTGTATAGCCAGCCACACAGGTGCGGTGCGAGAAGCGTTGGTACGCAGGAGTGCCTGCAAGGAAACATTTGGGGTAGCAACCCAAGATGTCGACGGGAATATCAAGCAGTTCCTCAATCCGCATGAGCTCGGCGAGAGACCAATGTACCTCCTCTGCTGACAGGAGAAATGCGCTGTCAGGTGCATGGGCATTAGGGAGTGCCTTTGTCGCACAGAATGTACGTACACCGAGATTCTTAGCAAGGCGCGCCGTAACCTCCATTGCGTGGAGGTTTTCTCGCATGAGAACCATGTTGAGACTCACCGGAATCCCATGCTGGATGGCCAAGGCTGCTATCTCAATCACTCGGACGTAGGAACCGCTTGGGGCACCAGCGAGATGTTCATGCTCTGCCGCGTCTGCTGAAAGAAGTGAGAAGAGGATTGATACGTTACTGTGTTTGTTAGCGAGCTTCTCGATATCTTCTTTTTTCACGAGACTAAGGTTTGTGTTAATTGATGCGTGAATACCCGCTCTCTCAGCCGTTTCCAGTAGCATAAAAATTTCTCTGCGTTGTGAAAATGGCTCGCCGCCAGTGATCGTGATCGACGGAACTTGGTTTGTAACTAGTTCCTGCACGATGCGAAAAAGATTCTCGCAGGAAAGATGTCGACCGGGCTTGGTTGTTGTCCCAGCTGAACGCCAGTAGTTATAACAATGGCGGCATCGCCAGTTGCAAGCCTGTGTCAGCTCGATTTGCGCATCTACAGGAGCGTTGAGTTTAGCCGCCATGATTTATTCTCCTTTTTTCTGCTGATTTTGAACTATGTCAGGGTGCTATGCAGAACAAAGCTATTTTGCTCTATCTATTGGTAATAATAAGCAATTGTTAGTTATTGTCAATAACTATGCTTATTTCTATATTAACTCCTCTTATTCCGTCCATTTTTGTGGTATGATTGGGGATATGAAAACTCGGCTATCTTTGTTTCTTTATGAATGGATTTAAACTTATTAAAAAAAGGCTCCGGTGTAGTTTCAGAACCTTATAATTACGGCCTGTTCGAATACGCAGTAGGATCAACAAGCAAATCCGCTATCGCTTTGGAAATCGGCATGCCAGTAATAGCTTCAATCCATCCCCACTGGCCGCTCGGATTGACCTCGAGGAAGACATAATCACCTTTCGGTGTGAGGATCATATCGATAGCGCCAAACTGCAAATCCCAAATGCGCATAGCCTGCAGGAGTTTCTTTACAATTTCCGGAGGCAATTCACATGGCTCGTGTTTAACGTGACCAAAGTCATATCGGCGCCAATCATACATAGTCCGTTTGCTGTCCTGGGAGTGAATAGCACAGGAGAAGATCCTATGTCCAACAACTGTGATTCGCAGTTCAAGCTTCTTGGGAATGTAATTTTGAAATATTACCGGCGCATAGCGAAGCTCGTGGCCGAATTTTTCCAAGCCATCCCGAGTAATAGGAGTAGTAAATACACTTATCGGCCATCCGGAGTCGTTGCGGGTATGGCTTCCAAATGTCTTCGCCACTATTGCCCCATTCCAACAGTCAAAAAATTCTTTTACCGCATCAAGACAATTTGTAATAAGTGTTGCCGGAGTGGCAAGGCCGACCTGATCGGCTGTATGTAACTGAAGAGGTTTACTGTGTTCCAATTTGCGAAGAGCCGAAGGATGGTTAACCCAGACTATTTCGTTGGTATCCGCACTGTTCCACAATGCCATTAGAAACCGCTGGTTTTCGTTTTCAGCGTATTTCCTGTGATTTTCAGTGAGCTTTTCAGTGATGATAGTCACATTTGACGGTCTTCGGTACCAGACTGCCTTGATATTATTAGCCGAGATAGTCTGCATACCACAAGTCAACAAGAAATCTATTTCTCCTTTTTCTACTTGAAGAGTAAGACCATGCCCTACAAGCTGATCTGTATTCAATCGCAGCACTTGGCTAGATACCAAATGCTTTTGCACCTCTGGCACATTGAGCTCGTTGGAGTCAGTTACTATCAGAATCTTGTCTCTCATCGGTTTTTCCTTTCTGCTTTATTTGTCAAAAAGCTCGAATTTGCTATACTAAAATATAATCTTATTATTACAATATGTCAAGTAGAAAAAAAATGGCCATCGCGTCTCTCGAACAAGAAATATTGGACATTTTTGATCTATCCGCAAAAAATTATAGATATAAAGAAGGTATCAAGAAAATAGAAAAAATAGTAGAAATTCACCCGGAGTTAAAAAACGAGAGCGTTCTTAGCGAACTTGGATTTCTTTATGACCACCTTGCTCTTCAACAGAAGAATAAGTTATTAAGAAATAAATACGAAGAAAAAGCGTTTAATCTCTATCGGGGAGCTCTTAAAAAAAATCGCGAATCTATTAATGCCATATGGGGTATTGGAAGAATTTGGTGGCACAGAAAGAACAGAAAAGCAGTAAAATACGCGATTAAAGCTGCGAATCTTATGAAAAAATTGCATGGCTCAGCTGGATTGATGTTGCAAAATGTAGGATTAGTTTATGAGGCTCTCGGCGACATAAAACGAGCAGAGCAATGGTATTTAAGAGGGTTAAAGGAAGAGCCTAATAATTTCGGTGGTTACTATAATTTATTAAACTTTCATCACAAGCAGGAGCGGCGTGAGGAAGTTCAAAAACTATTGCCAGCTTTTAAAAAACTTTATCAAAAAGAAACAACGAAGTTTAAAAAAACTTCCTGGGGCAAGGATATTTTAAAAAAGATCAAAGAACTTGAGCAATTTGTTTTATTACACACGAAAAAATGAACACGGGGAGGTCGAGTCAAACCAACCTCCCTGTGTATTAGATACCTCGCTTCAGTCCGGGTCGCTCTTTGAGTCCGCGCCATATTTGCCGGTGGCGTAAACGGTTGTTTGGACCGTTGCCATAAATATGCCTTTATCCAGAATTCCGCTGCTGATTTCTTCCTGCGACATCAGCGGTTCGGCGAACCGAAGAGCAAATGGCATTTCTTGTTGTTTCAACATAGGTTTTTCCTCCTTTCTTTAAAGCTTTGATTAAACACGACTATCTACGACCATTGTATTACTCTTAATCTTGCCGTCAAGCGCTACACGATTCAATAATTATGCTTATTTCTGTACTAATCCCTCTTATTCTAAAGAGATTTTTGTGGTATGATTGAGGTATGAAAATTTGGTTATCTTTGTTTCTTTATGAATGGATTTAAACTTATCGTTGAAGCTATTCGCGATTTATTTTGGCCTCTATCGCCGCATTGGTTATTTCAAAAAAAATATAAATCTCCAGCTTTTGCTTTTATTGTGCATCCGCGCGATGTCGTTGATGTTTATAAAAAGTACCCCCATTTTAGAATTTTGCATCCCAAAATCGTTGAATGGTTTTTGTATCATTTTTGGCCAGTTGTTATTTCTGAGGTAACAGGATTAAAATCTGTTGAAAGTGGGATGCCGATACGGGGTTGGGTCCTTAGCATTCCTCTTACTGCAAAACAAATGATGACCAACCGTACTAAAGCAGTCGCAATGATACGTCGATCAATAAAATTAGCACATTGTAAAGGCGCAACTATAGTTGGGTTAGGAGCCCTTACCGCCTCAATTACATATAGGGGCAAGGATGTAGAGGATTTAGTAAAGCGCCTTGATATGGGAATCACAAGCGGGGTGGGGTATACGGCTTTTAATATAACGGAAATTTCTCTGATTTTATTAAAACGATTCAGACTAAATCCGGCAGATGAGGTTTTTGCTGTCGTAGGAGCCGCAGGCGCGATAGGAAGCGCTACAATACGTTTTTTATTGCATAAGGGGATAAGACGTTTTGTTCTAATAGACTTAGATCGTAAGCATAGCAGAATAGAAGAAATAATAAATAAAAAATTATTCCCAAAAGCTTCTTTTTATATTACAGCTAAACTTGCTGAGACAAAACGTTGCAGGTTTATAATTACTGCAACAAATGCTCCGGAAGCGCTGATTAAAAGCGAACATCTTAGCCCCGGCACTATCATAATTGATGATGCACAGCCATCCGATATAGATCCAGGGGTTGTTATGAAACGAGACGATGTTTTGGTAATAGAAGGAGGAGTAACTGAAGTGAATGGTATTTCGCCAAATGTGAGTTTTGGCTTAAAGCATGATACAGATGTATTTTCTTGTCTTGCGGAAGTTATGGTTTTAGCTGCGTTCAATCGAGATCATGAGCGGAGCCTAGACTATGCTAATCCCGAAGATATAGAGGACATGGGAAAGAATGGTAATGTATTAGGTTTCAGTCGTGCGGAATTACAGAATTTTCAAAAAGTGTATTCTGAAAAAGATTTAGATAATTTTTATAAAAATTATTTGGAAAATAAATGATTTTTCCGGAGCTCGTCTTAGATATAAAAAATTTAATTATTATAAGCGTGACTATTTTGCATGCCGCGCTCGGTATAGTCATCTCTCTTAGAGGCCCTAATAAAAAACAAAATATTACTTTTGCGCTTTTGGAATTAAGCCTCATTACTTGGTCGGTAAGTATGGTGTTTTATAGAAGCTCGACTGGTTTAGAGGCGATTTTTTGGGTCAAGATGCTTTATTTGTGGGCGCTTTTTATACCTTATACGTTTATTTATTTTTTATTTACATTTCCTGAAAATAGACTTGGCGAGTTTCCTAAAATCTATCAGTTTTTTATGATAGTGCCAGTATTGTATTTTGTCTGGGAAATATTTTTTGGCAAATTTATTCTCGGCGTTAAACCGGCTTTGCCAGAACCGGCTATAATTTTTAATCTTGCCGTGGAATATGCTTACGCAACGTATATTATAATTTATTTTTCTTTTGGTTATTTGCGTTTATTTAAACTTTATCGACAATCTAGCGGAATTATTAAAACGCAAGCAAGATTTTTGTTACTTGGGACGCTTATCCCTACGTTATTAGGAACGCCTGGCAATTTATTTTTACCATTAATTAACATTTTTTATTTAAATTGGTCAGGTCAGACGGTAATTGTATTGATGGCGGTTACTATTGCGTATTCAATTATAAAATACAATCTACTTAATATAAAAGTTATCGCCACAGAAGTACTTACTATTTTAATTAATGTCTTTATCATAATCCGGTTTGTGGGGTCAAATACTATAGCTGATTTCTTCGTTAATGGCATATTTTTATTAGGAGTCGCCATATTCAGTATTTTATTAATTCGCAGTGTACAGCAAGAAGTCCGATCGAGGGAAAGAATTGAACAATTAGCCAAAGATCTTGAGCAGGCGAATGTGGATTTGGTCAAGCTCGATGAGGCCAAATCGGAATTCATATCGTTGGCAAGCCATCAGTTGCGGGCGCCGCTCACGGTGATTAAAGGTTATACTTCCATGTTGCTGGAGGGAACTTTCGGTGAAATAAATAAAAAAGCTGTCGCGGCGATAGATAGAGTATTTATATCCGCCAACAATCTGACAAAATTGGTATCGGATCTTCTGGATCTTTCCAGAATTGAATCCGGCAAGATGAAATACGAGTTTAAAGTGATTCATTTGGATGATGTTGTGGGAAAAGTTTTAAAAGAATTGGAAGCCGTGTCCAAAGAAAAGCGCATTGCCATAGAATTTAAAAATGAAAACAATAAAACCTTCAGCGTTTTTGGGGACGCCGATAAACTTTACGAAGTTGTTATGAATTTGCTGGATAACGCTCTTAAATATTCTAAAATCGGCCCAGTAATTGTAACCTTGACGCCGCGTTCCAAAAGGTTGGTGTTGTCGGTGGCAGATAGGGGCATGGGAATACCTCAAGAAGAAATTCCCAAGCTCTTTCAAAAATTCGGCAGGACCGAAATCGCCAAAATAGAGCGGCCTGAAGGCATGGGGCTGGGGCTCTATTTCGTAAAAAGAATCGTGGATGACCACAAAGGCCGTATCTGGGCGGAGTCGGACGGTTTGGGCAAGGGGAGTACATTTTTTGTGGAGCTGTCTATCAGGTATGATTTTCAAGACGAAAATGAACAATTTCTTAGCGCGCTCTAGTGTGCTATCTTGGAAAATATGCGCACTCTGACCAAAGACGCAATAAATAAAATCGGCGAGACCGTCTCATTAATGGGCTGGGTGAATGTCAGGCGCGACCATGGCAAGCTTATTTTTATTGATTTAAGGGATAGATGGGGGATTGTACAAATTGTTTTTAACCCCAAAAATAAAGAGCTTTTAGGCCTTGCTGATAAATTGCGTCCCGAATGGGTTGTAAAAATTGAAGGCGTGGTGAAAGAGCGGCCAGAAGGCATGAAAAATGCAGACATAGCTACTGGAAATATTGAGATTGAGGCGATAAAACTGGAAATCTTAGCCGAAGCAAAAACTCCACTGTTTGATATCGCAAGCGATGGCTATGAGATAGGGGAGGAGAGCCGTCTGAAATACCGCTATTTGGATTTAAGGAGACCGCGGCTTTTAAAAAATTTAACAATGCGTGACAAAACCATTGCTTTCATTAGGGACTGGCTCCACAAAAAAGATTTTATTGAAATAGAAACGCCGATTTTGACGAAATCAACTCCGGAAGGCGCGCGCGATTACGTTGTGCCATCTCGGCTTCACGCCGGAAAATTTTACGCTCTTCCTCAAAGCCCGCAACAATATAAACAGCTTTTAATGGTGGCGGGAGTTGAGAGATATTTTCAGATTGCGAGGTGTTTTAGAGATGAGGACACAAGAGGCGACCGCCAGCCGGAGTTTACGCAACTGGACATTGAGATGAGTTTTGCAGAGGAAGAGGAGATTTTGAACTTAACCGAAAATTTATTTACGGATTTGGTGCGAAACCTTTTTCCGGAAAAACGCATAACACAATCCCCATTTTCGAAGTTTACGTATAAAGAAACGATGGAAAAATACGACACGGACAAGCCTGATTTGCGGAAAGACAAAAATAATCCCAACGAGCTTGCTTTCGCGTTCATAGTTGATTTCCCCATGTTTGAATGGAAAGCAACGGAGAAAAGGTGGGACGCGGTGCACCATCCGTTTACAAAGATAAAAAATTTTCAAGAAGAAATAAGCGAAAAAAACGCCGAAAAACTTTCCGCGCTGCAGTATGATTTTGTGTTAAACGGATACGAGATTGGCGGAGGGTCAATCCGCGAACACAATCCCGAAATTCTGGAGAAAGTTTTTGAAATTATGGGAAACGAAAAAGAAGATATCCGCCGCCAATTCGGCCATCTTCTGGAGGCCTTTAAATATGGGGTGCCGCCACATGGTGGGATTGCTCCGGGCATTGACCGCTTGCTTATGATTTTGCAGAACGAACCAAACATCCGCGAAGTAATCGCATTTCCAAAGACCGGCGACGGTAGGGATTTGATGATGGACTCACCATCCGAACTTTCAGTAGGTCAGCTTAAGGAACTGCGCATCAAAATTGAAAAGCAAAAAGAAAAATGACTTATCAGCTGACTTTGGAAAACTTTTCAGGGCCATTAGGATTGTTGCTCAATTTAGTTGAGGAGCAGAAGCTTTCCATCAACGAAATCTCGCTCGCTGAAATCGCGGAAAAATATATTATTTATTTAAAATCACTGGAGGAGATGCCTAAGGATGAACTCGCGGCTTTTTTGGTGATTGCCTCAACCTTGATGCTGATAAAATCGCGTTCGTTGCTTCCTGGTGTACAACTTACCGAAGAGGAAGAGATGGACATAAAAGAGCTTGAAACAAGACTTAAAACTTTTCAATTTTTTAATAAACTGTCAGCTCATCTTAAGGAATTGGATAAAAAAGATCGGCACTTATTCGGCCGCGAAGCTTACGTCGGGATGCGGTCGGTGTTTTTTCCTCCGGAAGGGCTGACTTTGGCTATGCTTAAAAAAACATTAAGCGAAATTTTGGAAGCAATTCCGCAAAAAGAAATTCTGCCCGAGGAGTCAATTTTAAAGACCGTGTCTTTGGAAGATAAAATGGATGAATTAAAAAAACGCTTAGAAAAATTTATGCAGTTTAATTTTGACGAAATGAAACGCCAAGCTAAAGAAAAAATCGAGATTATCATGAGTTTTTTGGCGATGCTGGAGCTTATCAAGCAAGGCTTTATGATCTTTGAACAAAAAAAATTATTTGGTAATATTGAGCTTAAAAAAAACGGCCATGAATGATTTAGCTAAAAAAATTGAGGCGCTACTTTTTGTTTCCGGCGAGGGGATGAGTATCCCTCGTTTGTCGGCACTTATCAAAAAAAGCGATAGCGAAATAAAATCGGCTATTGAAGAGCTAGAGTGCCACCTCGCGGATGAGCATTTTATTACGATTTTGCGCGACGGCGATAAAGTTTCCTTGGTAAGCGCCAAAGAGGTTTCCGAGCTGGTGGAAAATTTTGCCAAAGATGAATTCGCGGGCGAGCTTACCAGGGCGGCGCTGGAAGCGCTTACCATCATTGCTTATAAAGGCCCCGTGAAGCGCGTGGATATTGATTATATCCGCGGAGTCAACTCGTCTTTTATGATAAGAAATCTTATGATGAGGGGGCTGATTGAGCGGATAAGGGACCAAAAGGATTCGCGGGCATACTTATACCGCGTCTCACCAGACTTTCTTAAGTTTTTTGGGCTTTCTTCGATCGCAGATCTCCCGGAATATGGTGTTTACGCTAGCCGGTTGGAAGAATTTATTAAAGAAGGGGAAAAAATCGCGGCCGGTGAAGAAAAATAATCTTTATATTTTATTCTCTTTGATTGCTCTGGCGCTTTTTTTATTTTTGCCGGCTCCAAAAAAAGAGATTGCACATAAGCCAAGCCAAATTAACAATCCTGCGCCGGATATTGAGGCAAAGGCGGCTTTGGCAGAAGATCTGCTTTTGGGAGAAGTTTTATTTTCTAAAAATTCCAGCGAGGTCTTGCCTTTAGCGAGCATTACAAAAATAATCACTCTGCTTGCGGTTTTTGATAAGGTTGCTTTTGGTGAAGAAGTGGCGGTCAGCCAAGCAGCTGTTTTGACTTCGGAGCCGAGCTCGCTTCGGGTAGGGGAGCATTTTTCGGCGCGAGACTTAGCGGCCATGGCAATGGCCGAATCGTCAAACGATGCGACCTACGCGCTTTTTGAACACACTTACATAAAAAATCAAATAACAGATGAGCTGGCAGAGGCGTGGTTTTTGGATTCAATGCGCCAAAAAGCCGAAGTGCTTGGGGCCAAATCAATGAATTTTTACAACATCACCGGGCTGGATGTTTCAAAGAGCGCCTCCGGCACTTACGGTTCGGTTGAAGATGTGATGAAAATCGCGCAGGCATCTCTGGATTCGCCAATCTGGCAGCTGGGCGCGGTTCATGAAATTGTTTCCAAAGAAGGCATAAAGCATAAGTTGAAACCGACAAACAAACTCGGCCCGGAGCTGACTCCGCTCGTCGGCTCTAAAACAGGATACACTGATTTAGCTGGCGGAAATTTGTTGGTTATCGTTGAATATCCTATCGGTCGTCCTTTAGGAATTGTGGTTTTGGGCTCATCCGAAGAAGGGAGGTTTGAGGATGTTAAAAAGGTTTTGGAGTGGATAAAATCACAAAAACCCTTATAAAAATAAGGGGGTTTTGGTTATTTGACTTTTTAGTTTAATGGTGCTATAATAAGGCAAGATAGTTTTAGTGTTGAAATTATTGGCGAAGAAAAAGAAAGGGGGAAAGTATGGAGCGGTATCAATTCAGTGTGTATCTTGGGGCTGTCGCTGTGATGGTTTTGGTGGCTTATCTTGTGGTGGCTCCGAAAAGAGCCCTGCCAGTTATGACGTTTAATGAACAGCTCACCGAGGCTAATCGGCAAGCCAAAGTAGCCAGCCAGTTGCGTGCGGCGGAGAAAGGGTATTTAGTTGAGTGGAAAAACGGGCATTTTCAGAAAATTTGCGACGGCGGAAACGGTGGCATAATAATTTGTGAAGCGTTAGCGCTTGGGAGAAAGACAGCAGAATATTGGGCGCCGAAGATAGAGCGTGTTATCGGACCAACAGACAAAGACTGGGGAGAGATTGCGTTTCAATATCTACGTCAGTAGCCAATTTGGTCAAAGCCGGTTTCTTGCGGAGATTCAAAAAGAGTCTCCGCAGGAACCGGCTGTTTTTTATTCTAAAAAATGTTAAGATTAAGCCAATGCAAGATACGATTTTAAACGTTTATAAAGTGCTGGGGCTGGGGGGATTCGCGTTTTTTTTAGGCGTGGCGTTGACGCCGATTCTGACGCATTATCTTTATAAATATAAATTATGGCGGAAAGACGCGCGGACAACCGCGCCTGACGGAAGCTCGACGCCGATTTTTAACCAGCTCCACAAAGAGCGCGAAACCAAAGCTCCCCGTATGGGCGGGATTTTGATCTGGGCAACGACCATAATTTTAGCTCTTATTTTTTGGGTTATTCCCAGAATTTTTCCGGAGGAACTTTTTTTAAAATTAAATTTTCTCTCCCGTGAGCAAACATGGGTGCCATTGGGCATTTTATTTGCTGGCGCGTTGGTCGGGCTTTTGGACGACTTCATGCTGGTTTTTCAAAAGGGGACTTACCGCGGGGGCGGGCTAACTTTTACCAGGCGCATTGTTTTAGTCACACTGATTGCCGCTCTGGGCGCCTATTGGTTTTATTTTAAATTGGGCAAGGATTTTATTTTTATCCCCGGCTTGGGAGATTTTCATTTAGGAATTTATTTCATTCCGTTTTTTATTTTAGTAATGTGGGCGGTTTTTTCGGGCGGGGTGATAGATGGTTTGGATGGTCTTTCCGGCGGAGTGTTCGCGTCAATTTTTTCGGCTTACGCCAGCATAGCTTTTTTCCAAAATCAAATAAATCTGGCAACGCTCGCTTCGGTCATCGTCGGCTCAATTCTGGCGTTTTTATGGTTCAACATCCCGCCCGCCCGTTTTTATATGTCGGAAACAGGCATCATGGCACTAACTACGACGCTCACAGCGGTGGCGTTTTTAACCAACGCGGTTTTTGTTCTGCCAATCATCGCGCTTCCTTTGGTTTTGGAGTCGCTTTCTGTGATTATCCAGCTAGGGTCAAAACGATTTTTCGGTAGAAAAATTTTTTTGGTTGCCCCGATTCATCATCATTTTGAAGCTCTAGGCTGGCCTGCAGAAAAAGTCACTATGCGTTTTTGGATTTTAAGTGCGGTCGCGGCCGTTTTGGGCATGATTTTGCATTTAATGGGTCAAACATAATATGGCTTTTTCAATCTTGATAAAAAACGGAACTATTTTGGACGGCACTGGAGGCGAGCCCTACGTCGCTGATTTGGGGATTTCCGTCAATCGTGTGGAAAAAATAGGAAATTTATCTGATGAGAACGCCGACCAAATTATTGACGCCACTAATCTTTACGTTACTCCCGGTTTTATAGATATTACGAACCACTCCGATGTTTACGGGACGCTTTTTTCCGTGCCTTCTCAAGAAAGCCTCTTAAGGCAGGGGGTAACGACTATCTTAGTCGGAAACTGCGGAGAATCTTTGGCGCCGGTTTCTCGGCGCGAATCTTTGACAGAGCTTGAACGCTGGACTACCGGTTTTTCCGTGCCGATAAATTGGAATTCTATCTCGGAATATTACGACAATATTGAAAATCTAGGCGCGGGACTGAATGTAGCCACTTTAGTGGGACAGGAAACTTTAAAAAGAAACGCCCAAACTTTGGAAGAGAAGATCTTTTTGCTTGATGGCGCGATGCAAAACGGCGCTTGGGGGCTCTCCAGCAATTTTTCTTTTGCCGGGCGGAGCTCGGCCGCGGATGAGGAAATTTTAGCTTTACTCAAAGTTGTAAAAAAATACGGCGGGCTTTATAAACTTCATTTGAAAGACGAAGGCAAAAATTTTTTGCCGTCAATCTCGGCGGCTGTTTCCTTGGCTAGAGCCAGCGGCGCGCGCACGGTTGTTTCGCACCTTAAAGCAATTGGCCGGGACGCTTGGAAAGATTTTGGAAACGCTTTAAAAATTTTAAAACAAGCCCAAAGCGACGGGATTGATATAACTTTTGACGTATTTCCGTATCTCCGGACCGGCTCCGTGCTGGTTTCGTTTTTGCCTTCATGGGCGAGAGTCGGGACGAACGAAGAAATTTTAAAGAGGATTTCGGATAAAGAGATTTCCAAACAAATAGTCAGTGAATTAAAAAGCGCGACTTTGCACGCGGATAGAATTTTAATCGCTTCGGCTTTTAAAGATAAAGGTTTGGTGGGGAAAACTTTGGAAGAAATGTCGAAACGCGCCGGTATGCCGGCTGAAGAATTGATTTTGGAAATTTTAAGAATCAATGAACTCAATGTTTCCGTGTTCGGGAAAACTTTAAGCGGCCGGAATCTTTTAAGAGCTGTGGCCGAACCGAGTAGCATGATGTCCAGCGACGGCGCTGGTTACGATATTGATTTCAAGCGCTTTGGAGATTTGGTGCATCCGCGTTCTTTCGGCGCTTTCCCGCGATTTTTTAGCGTAATTTCGCAAAACGCAAAAATTTCCTTATCCCAAGCTATTGCCAAAATGACTTATTTACCGGCTAAGGTTTTGGGCCTAAAAGACCGCGGAGCGCTTAAACCGAAAAATATTGCCGACATAGCCATTTTTCATCCGGAAGCATTTAAAGACCAAGCGACTTATGGCAATCCTTACCGCTACGCCTCGGGACTGCGTTTTTTAATTATCTCGGGGAATTTGGCGGTTTCTGAAAGCGAGCTTGCCGCAAAAAGATACGGTTTAGTTTTAAAAAAAAGATATTGATATGAGCAAAACCAGCAGTTATGACAGCGTTTTTTTTACTCTTTCTATACTGCTTTTGATTTTTGGCCTTTTTATACTTGCTTCGGCGTCTTTGGGGATTTCAGTTTCGCAATTTGGATACCCATATTATTATTTTCTGCATCAAATAATTTTCGGGATATTGCCCGGACTGATTTTACTATACGTAACTTACCGCGTGCCTTATGTTTTATGGAGAACTTATGCTCTGCCTATTTTACTTCTCGCTCTTTTTTTAATGTTTTTGGTTCTTGTGCCGGGCATAGGCATTTATTATGGAGGCGCCAGACGTTGGATCGCGCTCGGGTCCGTTACTTTTCAACCGGCTGAATTTTTGAAGTTTGCTTACGTGGCGTATCTTTCAGCTTGGTTGGAATCTAAAGCAAAAGCTATTGGCTCTTTTAAATTCGGATTTTTGCCTTTTTTAATTATGAGCGCTTTTATCGCTTCTTTTTTAGTGTTGCAGCCTGACATCGGAACTCTAGGCGTGCTTTTGATTTCCGTCTTGGCGTTGTTTTTTTTAAGCGGAGGAAATTTTAAACAAATGGCTTTGCTTTCCGTAATCGGCTTAGTTATTATAAGTATACTCATAGCGATCGCGCCGTATAGACTGGATCGTTTGAAAGTTTTTTTAAATTCATCCCACGATCCGCAGGGCAAGGGCTACCAAATTAATCAAGCCCTGATCGCCGTGGGTTCAGGCGGTTTTTGGGGAAGAGGTTTCGGGTTGTCCCGCCAAAAATTCAGTTACTTGCCGGAGCCAATAGGGGATTCTATTTTTGCTGTGGCCGCTGAAGAAATTGGCTTTGTGGGCGGAATTTTATTGCTTGTTCTTTTCCTTTTATTTTTTTTGAGAGGAATTTGGGTAACGCGCCAAGCGCCAGATTTATTTGGGAAGCTCTTGGGCGCTGGAATTTTATTTTTAATTATGTTTCAAGCGTTAATCAATATTTCGGCCATAGTAGGGCTACTGCCGCTTACAGGGATTCCTTTACCTTTTGTAAGTTACGGAGGCACAGCTTCGGCTATTACCTTAGCTGAGGTGGGCATTATTCTTAATATTTCCAAAAAAAGACCATGAAAATTGTTCTTACGGGCGGAGGCACGGGTGGGCATTTTTATCCCTTGATCGCGGTCGCGAGGTCTCTTAAAAAAGAAGCCGAGGCGGCAAATATTGCGCGACTCGAACTTTTTTTTATTTCGGACGACCCTTTGGACAGAGAGCTTTTAATCCGTGAAAATATTAAGTTCATAAAAATTCCTGCTGGCAAAATGAGGAGGTATTTTTCTTTAAGATATTTGCCGGATACTTTAAAAACCATTTTTGGAATTATCCGGGCTTTTTGGTGGATTTATCTTATGATGCCGGACATTATTTTTTCAAAAGGCGGCTATGCCAGTTTCCCGATACTGCTTGCGGCGCGCGTTTTGAAAATTCCGGTTATCATTCACGAATCCGACATTGTGCCTGGGCTGGTTAATCAATGGGCCGGCAAGTGGGCTGACCGTATCGCGCTTTCCTTTGTCGAATCAGCGAATTATTTTAAAAACAAAAACAGCGCTGTTGTTGGAAACCCGATTCGCTTGCAGATTATTGGTGGAAATGTCAAAGAAGCCATAGAATATTTCAAATTGGAAGATAATTCGCCGGTCATTTTGGTTTTGGGAGGCTCTCAAGGGTCGGAGCGCATCAATGAAACTATTTTAGCTATGCTGGACCAGGTCGTGAGACAATACCAAATTATCCATCAGGTTGGTAAAAATAATTTGGCAGATGTCTTGGGTAGAGCCAATGTTATTTTGGCAAAAAGCGAATTTAAAACCAGATATCATCCTTACGGATTTTTAGATGAAGGCGAGTTAAGGGACGCTTCGCGCGCCGCTTCTTTGATAGTCTCCCGCTCTTCCTCGGCGATTTTTGAAATAGCAGCCTGGGGGGTTCCTGCGATTTTAATTCCACTACCAACCGCTGCGCAAAACCATCAGCGGGAAAACGCTTATGCTTATGCTAGGTTCGGCGCTTGCGCGATAATAGAAGAAACTAATCTTACGCCTCATCTCTTACTTGCGGAAATTGATAAAATTTTGAACGACCAGGTCAAGCTGGCGCGCATGAAGCTGGCCACGCAAGGATTTGCCCGTTTGGACGCCGCCGAAAAAATCGCCAAAGAAATTATTAAATTGGGCGTTCATGAATAGCAAATAGTATGGTGTATGAAAAAACCGATCGGTCAAAATATACACTATGATTTTTGCCATTGGGAAAATATAATGAAAGAGGTGGTAGCGGAGTTTAAAATTATTATATTGTTAAAAAAATGTCAAATATACACATAAGAACCAGATTTGCGCCGAGCCCGACAGGTTTTTTGCATATTGGGGGGTTGCGCACCGCTTTGTATAACTATCTTTTTGCGAAGCAAAACGGGGGGCAGTTTATTTTGCGCATAGAGGATACCGACCGCGCCCGTTTTATGGAAGGCGCCGAAGAAAATATTATTGAAACCTTGCGGACTTTCGGCTTGGATTTTGACGAGGGGCCGGTTCGGCAATCGGAACATTTGGAAAAATACAAAGAGCGCGCCGAGGAATTAATTCAAAAAGGAGCGGCTTATGAAGACGCCGGAGCAGTCCGTTTTAAAATGCCCAGAGACGGCGTGACCCATTTTACAGATATTATCCACGGCGAGATTCAAATAGAAAATAAAACGCAGGAAGATTTTATTATTTTAAAATCGGACGGCTTCCCTACTTATAATCTCGCCCATTTGGTTGACGACCATGACATGGCAATCACGCATGTTATCAGGGGTGACGAGTTTATCTCTTCAATGCCGAAATACGCCGCGTTGCATAATGCGTTCGGCTGGGATCTACCCCAATATGCTCATCTTCCGCTTCTTTTAAATAAAAACCGGGCTAAGCTCTCTAAAAGAGAAGGGGAGATCGCAGTTTACGATTTTTTAGATAAGGGTTATCTCAAGGAGGCGGTTTTAAATTTTGTTGCGCTTTTGGGTTGGCATCCAAAAACCGATCAGGAAATTTTTTCATTGGAAGATTTAATTAAAGAATTTAAACTGGAGGACGTCCAAAAAGCCGGGGCGATTTTTGACGCGGCGAAATTGGATTGGGTGAACAGCGAATACATCCGCCAAAAATCGCCTCGGGAGATTTTGATGTATCTTATGGACGTCGGACGTCCACTTGGACGTCCGACGTCCAAGTCCGAGTATTTAGAAAAAATTATCGCATTAGAACAGCCGCGGCTAAAAAAACTTTCCGAATTGCCGGAGCGCGCCGATTATTTTTTTAAGGAGCCGGAATATAATGCCGTTTTATTGAAATGGAAAAAAATGTCGGACGAAGAAATAAAAAAATCGCTAGAAACTTCAAAGCAAATTTTAGAACAAATAAACGGCAAAGATTTTAGTAAAGAAAATCTGGAAAAAATATTTTTAGACAAAGCCGAAGATTTTAAGGATAGGGGAGAACTATTGTGGCCGCTCCGCGTCGCGCTCACCGGTCGCAAAACCTCCCCGGGCCCGTTTGAGATTATGGAGATTTTGGAAAAAGAAAAATCAATTTCGCGGGTTCAAAACGCGATAAATGTGATAAAATAATGTTGTGAAGCCGATTTATAAAATCGCTTTAATGGTTACGCTTTTGGCGCTAATTTTCTATTTTCCCGCCTTGCTGTCGGGCAGGCCTGTTTTGGCGGACACGGGAGACCTTCAGCAACAAATAGACGCCAAAAATCAGGAAATCCAGAAACTAGAAGCGGAAATCGGGCAATATCAGGCAAGCATTGACGAAGCCGAATCTATGGCTAAAACTTTAAGCGGCGAAATCAAGCGCCTGGATACGGAAGTAAAGAAGCTTAATGCCCAAATAATTTTAACCCAGAAGCGTATCGCCAAAAAAGAGCTGGAGATTAAGGAATTGGGAGTGGATATTTCAAATACGCAGGATTCCATAAAAAACAGGCAAGAAAATCTGGCAAAAATATTAGACGGGCTTCGAAAAACGGAAAACGAAGACATGCTTGAAACATTTTTGAAATACGACTCTTTGTCGGGTTTTTTTGACGAGCTTGAAAAAATAAGAAATCTGGATATGAGCGTCCGCCAAAATTATGAAGAATTAAAAATTCTGAAAGTTGATTTGGAAGACAGGAAAAAGAAAGCCGAAGCGGCGCGCAGAGATTTAAAAAATCTGCAAAATGACCTTATAAACCAGCGCGAAATCCAAAAAGACGCCAAAGCGGAAAAAACCAGTCTGCTGTCGGCCACCAAAAATCAGGAAGCGCTTTACCAGAAATTGCTCAAAGAGCGCGAAAAACGCCGCGCGGAAATTTATGATGAAATCCGGCTCATTGAAAACGATTTAAAAAAGCAGATAGATTTCGGCACCTTGCCATCCTTCGGAAGGGGAATCTTGCTTAACCCAATTGATGGGGGAGTGCTCACCCAGGGCTTCGGGCTGAACAGTTTTTCGCGCTTCACAGATGTTTACGGAGGCAACGGCCATAATGGAATTGACCTCCGCGCCCAAGTGGGGGCTCCGGTGCGTGCCGCCGAAGGAGGCATTGTAAAAGCCACAGGCAACACAGACTACATTTGTCCCAGGGGTTCCTACGGCAGATGGGTTTTAATTGAACACCCCAACAAATTGGCCACGCTTTACGCCCATCTTTCTTTGGTGCGCGTGAGCCCTCGCCAAGAAATTGCGCGCGGCGACGTAATAGGTTATAGTGGAAATACCGGTTATACCACTGGCCCGCACCTTCATTTTACGGTTTATGACTCTAGGACAGTGAAATTACGCCAAAGCCGTGTTTGCGGAATTTTGCCTTACGGAGGGTATCTTAATCCGTTAAATTATTTATAAATAAAAAATAATGCCGAAACAAAAACAAGGCTTTATCCAATTTATCATAATTTTGATACTTCTGGTGGTTATTTTAAGTCTTTTAGGGGTTTCTTTAAATTCGCTGTTTTCAAATCCTGTATTGGTAGGCAACTTCGGCTTTTTAGGGACATGGCTTGCGAACATTTGGCATAATTATTTTTCCACAGTTTTTAATTATTTTTGGGGCATCTGGGTTAATCTGTTTTGGCAGCAGTTCATAGACACCGTGAGGGGGTTTTGGAACGGGGTCATTTTTTTTAATCCCAGATAATATAAAACGTCGCAAAATATGCATTGTGCGTCAGTTATTATATTTGAATTTGCCACTTCCCTTGCTAAGCTAGGCTTATGCGGACTTCATATTCCAATCTAAATACTTTTAAACAGTGCCCGCAAAAATTTAAGTTTCAAATAATTGATAAAATAAAGGCGCCGAGATCTCCAGAAGCTTTATTTGGAAGTTCGGTACATGAAACGATGAAATTCATGTTTTCGCATGATCCCCTTTTCCCGACTTTAGACGAGATTTTGGGACATTTTTCGGAAAATTGGAAAGCTGCATTAAATAGAACATCAGGTTTGGCTCAGGAGCTCACTCAAATCTATGAAGAAAGCGGTAGAGGCATGATAAAAAATTTCTATAAAAATAATCCGCCGTGGAATTTTTCGGTTGTGGACACGGAATCGCATTTTGAGGTTTTATTGCCGGACGCAAATGGACAAACCCATATCTTGGCCGGCATAATTGACCGTGTGGACAAAATCGGAGACGGCGAATATGAAATTATAGATTATAAAACCAGCCGCCGGCTCCCCTCGCAGGAGGCAGTGGACGTTGATTTTCAAATGTCGCTTTACCATATGGCGCTCTTGCGACGCTGGCCGGGGACAGACCCCGCGAAAATAAAACTCTCGCTTTATTTTTTAAAGCATAACGAAAAAATTTCCTCCATGCGCTCAAATGCGGCGTTGGAGGCGACCCGAGAAGCAGTGCTTAAAACTATCCGGGACATTGAGCAAAAAACAATAAAAAACGATTTTCCGCCAATAGTCTCCAAACTTTGCGATTACTGCCCTTATAAGCGGATTTGCCCCGCTTGGAAGCATTTATACAAAAAAGAAGAGCAAAATTTTGATGAAGCAAAATTGCAGGAAGCCCTTAAAGAATATTTTGAGATAAAAGGCGTCGCGTCAAAAAATGAGGCTCGCCTGTCGGAGCTTCAGGGCGTTATTAAATCTTATATGGAGGCAAATAAGCTAGAACGCGTTTTTGACGAACGCGGATATTATATTTCTAAAAAAATCCAGCAGCGCTTTAAATACGATTTTGATAAAGTGCGCGAAATTTTAACTGCCGCGGGGCTTGAAAACGAATGGCAAAAAATACTTGAGGCAGATGAGAAAAAACTAAAACTGATTTTAAAAACCCTCTCCCCCGCCCTCCGCGCCCAGATTGAGTCGCATAGGGTTTTAGCAAAGGAATTTATCGTCTTGACTTCTTCCACGAAGCCTGTAAAATAACTTAATATGGCGCATACAAAAGCGGGAGGGTCGTCACAAAACGCAAGGGATTCGCAGGCTAAATACCTTGGGATTAAGCTTTACGCGGGCGAGAAAGCCAAGCCGGGCGCTATTTTGGTGCGCCAGCGTGGCACTAAGTTTATTCCCGGAAACGGCGTCAGAATTGGCAAAGACGACACGATTTATGCCATTAAAGAAGGTGTTGTGAAATATGAAACTAAACGGAAAACCAGATTTGACGGCTCAAAGAAATCGGTCAGCAAAGTTTCAGTGGTTTAGTTTATTCTTTTTCTACTTCAATTTTTATTGTGATACTTTCCCCTGCCTTGCCGGCAGGCAGGCCTTTTGGGCCCATGATGCGGGCTTCGTAGGCTCCAATGGTTTTTATTGGGGGATCAAAACGTATCATTTTGGGCTCAATATTTTGTGGGATGTGGAAGTTCAGCTGTTTTAGCGCTTCAATGATTTCTTCTCTGGAAACGGCGGCGTAGAGCCGGCCGTTTTTGTAGGCCTTTTTCTTAATCACAATCCTCCCCTGCCCATCCGGCAGGCGGGGTTTAGCTAGGACCGCTTGAAGTGCGTGGAATCCCTCATATTCATGCTCCTTTTGGATTTTTTTACTCTTTAATTCTTCTTCCGTCCTTTTTATATTTTCCGGCGTGGCCGGGGCGGCTAAATTCCGCAAAATTAAAAAATTTCTGGCATAGCCGTCCGATGTTTCTTTAATCTCACCCCTTCTGCCTAATTTAGCTACATCTTTTAATAAAATGATTTTCATTCATTGTGATTTTAGTATTTCAATCGCCTTTTCCATAACTGGATCTCGGCCGGACGCGATATCTTCTTTGGTCGGTTTTAATTCAATATCAGGCATAAGCCCGCCTTCGGAAATGGAATAACCATTCGGTGTAAGCCATTTGGCCACTGTAATTTTTATGGAGGTATCCGCTGTAAGCGGCAGAAATTCCTGCACCGATCCCTTCCCAAAGGTTTTTTCGCCGATTAGTTTCGCTTTGCCGTGGTCTTTTAGGGCGCCTGCCAAAATTTCGGAAGCCGAAGCAGAACCCTGATTAACCAAAACAACCATAGGCAGGTTTTTAAAAACATTGTAGCCCTTACTGCGATGCACTTTGTTTTCTTCTCTCCCGCCATAGTTTTCCGTGACCACAACGTTCCCTTGTGGCAAAAACCAGCTGGCTATATCCACGGCGGCTTCCAAGAATCCTCCGGGGTTGTTGCGGAGGTCAATTATCAATTTACTACGATTCTTTACAATCATTTCCCGGAGCGCACTTCTGAAGCTCTCCGGAGAATTTTCCGAAAAATTATAAAGCCTAATCACAAAAATATCGCCCAAGTCTTCCTCCTTTTTCTCGCTACCTTTTTGGGTTACAACTTTTTTGGTTTCTGTATCGATGATGGGAATTTTTATCACGTCGCGCTCCACCTCAATAACTCGGCTTTCCTCGTCCCCATTTCTGGCGATAGTCAGTTTAACTTTGGTCCCTTTTGGCCCCCGAATCAGTGTCACAGCTTCTTCCACGGTGAGGTCCGGCGTGATTTTGTCGTCTATTTTTAAAATTTTATCTCCAGCGCTGATTCCAGCGCGCTCGGCTGGAGAGCCCTTAAGCGGAGCAACCACGGTAAGAATTTCTTTTCTGATGCCGATTTCCATCCCCACTCCCTCAAACTCTCCTTGTATTGAGCTTTTAAAAATTTTTGATTCTTCCGGATTAAAAAACACGCTATAAGGGTCGCCCAAGGATTTTACCATCCCGGAAATCGCGCCGTAGACCATATCTTGTCTTGTAACCTTGTTTATGTTCACATATTTTCCTTCAGCGATGTTCCAGGCGCGCCAAAATTCCGAGAAGTCCACTTCTTCCCTGTCCGCGCTTATCTGTGGGGCTGTATTCAGTATTTTGGCTACTTGGCTTTCCGGGGATGTTTTTAGGCCTGAATAGAAGCCGATAGAAAACACCGCCGCCAAAATAATGGCGGCTATTGCCAACCAGCCAAATTTCTTCAGCCAATTCATCCCCCCATTATCTCAAAAAGAAATTTATAGTACAATAGTAAAATAGTGAATCTGAAAATTTATAATTTCTTGACCAGAAGAAAAGAACCGTTTAAGCCCATAAAAAAGGGCTTGGTTGGATTTTACGCTTGCGGGCCAACGGTTTATAACTATGCCCATATTGGCAATTTTCGCACTTATATTTTTGAAGATGTTTTGAGGCGAACACTGGAATATGCTGGATACAAAGTTAAGCACGTGATGAATATTACGGATGTAGGGCATCTTACATCTGATGCGGATGCAGGCGAAGACAAGATTGAAAAAGAAGCCAGGAAAGAAAAAAAATCTGTTTGGAATATTGCTAAATTTTACGAAAAAGCATTCTTTGCAGATATAGATGCATTGCATATAAAACAGGCGGAATTAATAGTCCGCGCAACCGACTCAATCAAGACTCAAATAAAAATAATAAAAATCCTTATTAAAAAGAAGTATGCTTACGAAACATCTACTGCGGTATATTTTCATGTTCCTAAATTTAAAAATTATTCCAGATATTCTAGACAACCGCTAAAAAATTTAATAATCGGCGCGCGCGCCGAAGTAGTCTCCGATAATGAGAAAAAACATCCTGCTGATTTTGTTCTTTGGTTTAAAGCTGTTGGCAGATTTCAAAACCATGTTATGCGATGGCCTTCTCCGTGGGGCGACGGGTTTCCCGGTTGGCATATAGAGTGTTCCGCAATATCTTCGGAAAATTTGGGGCAGCCTTTTGATATTCATGCAGGCGGCGTAGATCATATTTTCCCGCACCACACAAATGAAATAGCTCAATCAGAGGCAGCATATGGAAAAAAATTAGCGCATTTTTGGCTAGAAGGAGAACACTTGATAATTGACAGCAAGCGCATGGGTAAATCTTTGGGAAATTTTTATATTCTGCGAGATCTCGAAAAGAAAGAATTTTGGCCAGAATCTTTTCGTTATCTTGTTTTGAGTGCACACTATCGCTCACAGCTTAATTTTACTCTGGAATCTCTACAGTCAGCGGAAAACGCCTTTCTTGGCTTAACTATATTCATTTCGAGATTAAAGGCAGATTTAGCTCAATCGGTTAAAAGAATAAGCGTGTTTCGTACATTAAATCGTTTTCAAGTCAACTTTCAAAAAGCTGTCTTCGATGATTTAAATACCCCAAAGGCGCTCGCAGTTATGTGGAATTTGGTGCATGAGTACAATAAAAATTCTAAAAAATTCAACCCCAAAGATATTTTGGCTCTCTTTTATGATTTTGATAAAGTTTTGGGGCTCGGATTCGCTAACATAGGACCAGAAGCCTTATCTACTGAGGCGCAAAAACTCTTAAAAGAACGTGAAAAGGCGCGTAAAGCCGGCGATTTTAAGAAAGCAGATGAAATTCGCCTACAAATAAAACATCTGGGTTGGCAGGTCAGCGATACCACGGGAGGTTCACAGCTTTTTCACCTATGATTCACTTTTGGGCTATTGCAATATTATTCTTTTCTTTTAAACTAAAATAATGGCTCAAGTTTTTTCACCTTTCGGCGTCTCTCGGATGCCTCCTCAAAATATTGAGGCTGAAATTTCGCTTCTGGGCTCTTTACTTTTAGATGGCGGCATAATTGACGAAGTAGCCGACATGCTCGGGCCGGAAGATTTTTATAAAAGAGAGCATCAAATCATATACGAAGCTATAATTAATTTATTTAACAGGCAAAAAGCGATAGATGTTCTAACTGTTGGGGATACTTTGAAAGCGAATGGCAAATTGGAGGAGGCTGGAGGGAATTCCTGCCTTACTGCTTTGGTAAATTCCGTTCCCACCGCTTCCAACGCGGTTTACTATGCTGAAATAGTCCACAAAAAGAAAATTCTAAGGGATCTTATATCGGCTTCACATGAAATTTCCCAATTGGGATATAGAGAAGGCGAAGACGTGGAGATTTTAATGGACGAGGTTGAAAAAAAAATTTTTGCTATAGCCCAAAAATCGTTGGTTAGAGGTTTTGAGTCGGTGGCCGGCGCTTTGGGAGAAGCTTGGGAAAGAATTGACCGGCTTCACAAATCTGGAGGTGGCAATTTGCGCGGAGTACCTACGGGGTTTAAGGAATTAGACAATAAACTTTCCGGATTTCAAAAGTCGGATTTCATTGTACTAGCTGCGCGTCCTTCTTTGGGCAAAACCGCTTTAGCCATGGACATCGCGAGACACGTGGCCTTAAACGAAAAAATTCCTGTGGGAATTTTTTCTCTAGAAATGTCCAGAGAACAACTGGTGGACAGATTAATCGCGGCGGAGGCGCACGTGGATCTTTGGCATCTTCGCACTGGGAGGCTTTCTTCGGAAGATGATTTTGAAAGCATCAGGGACGCCATGGGCAGATTAAACAGCGCGCCGCTTTTTATAGACGATGAGGTTTCCACAAACATTCTGCAAATGCGCGCCAAGGCCAGAAGGCTTCAAGCTGAAAAAAATCTGGGTTTAATTATTGTGGATTATTTGCAGCTAATGGTGCCCAGAATTCAGTCGGACAATATGGTCCAGCAGATTACAGAAATTTCCCGCTCCCTAAAAGCTTTAGCTAGAGAACTAAACGTCCCAGTACTCGCGCTTTCACAACTTAGCCGTGCGATTGAGTCCAGGCCCAATAAAAGGCCCCAACTTTCCGATCTCAGAGATTCTGGAGCGATTGAGCAGGACGCCGATGTGGTTATATTTATTCACAGGGAGGATTTGGTAAAAGAAAATTCCGACAGGCCGAACCAAGCAGATCTTTTGATAGAAAAACACAGAAACGGCCCCACCGGCAAGGCGACGCTTTATTTCAACAAAGAAAAAGCCAGTTTTTCGTCTCTGGAACCGAATTAATGGAAACGAATTATTTTCTTGAGCTAAGAAATTTTCTGGAAAAACTTCCCGGCGTGGGCCCTAGGCAGGCCGCCAGATATGTCTGGGCGTTTTTGGATTTTAGCAAAAAAGACCGCGAAAAACTTGCAGATTTATTACAGAATCTGGATAAAAATTTAAGAAGATGCAGAGAATGTTTCCGGGCTTTCATGGGCGGAGGAGAAGTTTGCGGTTTTTGCTTGCCCACTTCACGCAGAGAACACCAAAAAATAATGGTTTTGGAGCGTGACAGCGATTTATTGAATATGGAGAAATCAGGGGTGTATAAGGGACTTTACCATGTTTTGGGCGGCGTTATAGACCCAACGGATGAAAATGCCGTGGCGCGCGAAAGGATTAAAGCGCTTTATGAGCGTGTAAACTTGGACGTCGGACGTCCAACGTCCTTAGAAATTATTCTGGCGCTTCCTACTACAAAACTGGGCGAATTTACCGCGAGCTATGTTGAAAAAGTTTTGGAGCCGTTGGCTATTAAATCCAAAAAAATAAAAATTTCCCGCCTGGCGCGGGGCCTTTCCACCGGAGTTGAACTGGAATATGCAGACGAGATGACTTTGAAACAGGCCATGCAGAATCGGAAGTAATTAAAATTTAAGGATTTTTACGATATTTACCTGCTGGCGGTGGCCTTTTTTTCTGCGATAGCGTGTTTTGGAGTGGTATTTAAAAATCGTGACTTTGGGAAGCCGTTTTTCTTCCAGAAGCTCCGCGGATACTTTTTTGCCTTCCAAATACGGCTTCCCTGCTTCGATTTTGTTATCTCCTGCCTTGTCGGCAGACAGGTCAACCAAAAGCAAAACTTTATCAAAATCAAATTTAGCCCCCGCCTTCTGCGGGAGTTTTTCCACTTGTATTTTTTGTCCTTCGGAAACCAAATACTGTTTCCCTCCGGTTTCAATTACCGCGATTTTCATAATGGTTTCTATTTTACTCCATTTCGTCCGGTTTGTCCAGAAGCGCTAGCTCGTATTCGCCGCCCCTGCCTGCTATCCGTAAAACGTCTTTGTCTATTTTTTTAAATTCTTTTTGGGCGCTGTTGTAGGCTCCGACCGTCTGCGAAAGACCCTTGCCTATTTTGTTAACAAAATCGTCATAACTCAAAAGATGCTTGTGCAGATTTTCCACTTGTTTTATGATATCCTGTGTTTGTTCAGAAATTTTTTGATTTTTGAGACCCTGTAAAACCGTTTGTAAATACGCAAGAAATGAAGTTGGAGACACCACAATAACGCGTTTTTGGCCAGCGTAATTTATGAGGTTTCTGGTGTCGTCAGCGACAGCTCCGACTTTATTTATAAGAAGGTCGTAATACACGGCCTCGGAAGGAATAAACATAAACGCGAAATCCATTGTATTTTCTTCCGGCTTCACATATTTCGATGTTTCGTCAATGCGGATTTTAAGGTCAGCGACAAATGCCTGCTCGTATCTTTTTTTATCCATGGCGTCCCGCGCCTCCAAAATTCTATTATAATTTTCCAGACTGAATTTGGAGTCAATTGGAATTATGCGCTTATCCACAAAAACAACCGCATCCACGATAACCCCGTCAGAAAAAGCATATTGCATTTGGTAGCTACCGGGAGGAAGCACGTTTTTAAGCACGGTTTCCAGATAATACTCGCCTAAAATCCCCCGTTGCTTGGGATTTTTTAAAATATCCTGAAGATTTTTAAGCTGGTCGGCGAAATTTACCACTTGCCGGTTGGTTTCATCTAATTTAGTCAATCGTTCTGTAACATTTCTTATAATCTTTGCCGATTCGCCGAATTGGCTCTGCATTATCTTGGTGGACTCCCCCATTTGTTGCCCCACCACGCGGGAAAGCTCTTGTATTTGGTTTTGGAGCATTAAAAACGATTCGCCGCCATCTTTCAGTCCGCTTCCTTTTTTACCTAAAAAATAAAAAACCACCGCCCCCGCCACGGCTCCCAATATAATAAACAATGCTATTAAACCTCCGCTCATTCCCTTATTTAAGCACTTTTTCTAACGCAGGTCTATGTTTTAGACTCAAGCCCCGATTCAAATATTTTTTTATCTTTCGGGAAGAAAACGCAGGCGATGTGGTAAATCGTAAAAGTGATAAAAAACGCCGCCAGAACGTCTATGGAATAATGCAAATGCCCCATCAGTACGACTGCGCCGAAAAGCAGAGAGGACGCTATAAAAAACACGCGAAGGCGAAAATTTTCCCAAAAAAGCAGGGCGAGCAAAAACGGAAGCCCGGTGTGCGCTGAAAAAAATAAATCGCCCCCCGGAGTAAAATAATTAACTACATTTGCCGGAGAAATTACCAATTGCGACGGAAAAGGCCCGATATGGGTTAAACTGATGAAAATAGAACGTATCAAGATAAACAAGCTAATACTTTTCAACGTGAAGGGAATCAGATGAAGCCGCATTATCAAAATATAAGCAACAAATAGATAAAAAAATACAGGCCCATAAATAAATATCCCGTCCACATCATACACGCGGATATTGTCCAGAATTAAATCAGTTACAGCATTACTTGCCTTTTCCGTAGCATATACGCCAGCATAAAAATTGATGACAAGAGAGGCCAAAAGAATTAAAAAGGAAAGCATGAGAGAAACGAGAAATTCCTTATTATTTACATACACCGCGTATTTTCGTTTTATTTTATTCATGTTGTTAGCGGATGTCTTTGTAATCTGTTGTCACACTTTTTTTTGTAAACACAATTGAAAGAAAATTAATAATATAATGCGTGCCGGCAGTTGCCAGTCCTTCGCCTCTAAATCGCCTCGCGGAAGTGTACATATAAAGATTTTGTCTGAACTTTACCTTTCCGATTTTATGCAGTCGGCGCGCGATGTCAGTATCTTCGCCGTAAAAACTTATATTCGGGTCAAATCCTCCTGCGGCCTCCAGCGCGTTTTTTTTGGCGGCAAAATTTCCTCCCACCACCATATATCTTGTGAACAAATAAGCCGTCCGCGCCAAAAATAGCCAATATGCCCACACGAAAGCTCGCTCTAAAAAAGACATATCGTAATAAATATAAGGTCCACTTACGCAGACGGTTTTCGCATCTTTTTCAAAAAGATATTTTATTTTATTTATCCATTGTTCCGGCATTTTAGTATCCGCGTCAATGTAAGCTACGATATCGCCGCCGGCTTCCACAAGGCCTCTCTGGCGCGCTTTAGTGAGGCCTTTTTGGGGTTCGTCCACCACGCGCACTCCCGGAAAGTTTTTCGCGACCGCCGCTGTTTTATCGGTGCTGGCGTTGTTTATGACGATAATTTCGCAGAAATCGGCCGCGTTTTTTCGCGCGCTTTCAAGGCACGCTCCTATGTATTTTTCTTCGTTATGCGCTGGGATAACCAAACTGATTTTAAGATTTTGCATATCTTTTGACGGCTTCATTATAAACCTTTTCAAATCTTTTTACTATGTTCTCCGGCAGGAACGAAAAAACGCTGCGCATGGCCGCCTCGCCGAATTTTTCAGCGAGAGCGGCATTTTTTAATAATTCAACAACTTTTTCGGTAAAAACGCGCTTGTCGGTTGGCGGAACAGTAAAACCGGTTGTATTTTCCAAAATATATTCCGGCAGGCCTCCGGCGTGCGCGCCAACTGCGGGCAGCCCACAAGCCATCGCTTGCAATGTGGTCATTGACTGCGTATCCGATGTGCTTGTAATCAAATAGAGGTCAGCGGAGTTAATAACTTCAACAAGTCTCTCCCCCCGCAGGACGCCAAAAAAATGAACAGCTTTCTCCAGTCCCATTTTCCGCGTTTTTTCTTCCAAGGCGCTTCGGTATGGGCCGTCGCCAACAATAACCAGTTCTGCATCTATTTTTTTAAGCGTTTCTGCGAAAATATCAAGCGCGAAATCAAGATTTTTTTCAACAGCGATCCTTCCGAACATCAGGATAGTTTTTTTATGAAGATTGTATTTAGTTTTTAACTCCGCGCGGTTATCCAATTGCCGGAAAATATTTAGCGGAATAGGGTTGGAAATTACTTCAATCGGCGTTCGCAAGCCGTAAGTTTTAAGCTCATCAAGCATGTTGCGACTGGGCGCTGTCACATAAGAACAGTGGTTGTAATACCAGGTTGCGAATCTTCGCGCGATAAAACGGAAAAAAGCATAATCAAGTTTTATGTAATGCAGATAATCGGCGGGAAAAGTATGGTCGGTACCGACAAGCGGCACGTCCAGTTTCCAACTTGCGTATAGCGCCAAAAATCCAAGTGTGGAAAAAGTATGAGTGTGTATTATATCCGGCCGGAAGCGCTTCATATCTTTCAACGCGCCTACAGGCAGCACTAATACCAATCCGTCTTTGGAACCCGGGACAGAATACGAAAGCAGGCGGAACACATCGGGCTCATTGAGAGAGTTTCTAATTCTTGGAGCGTAAATGCGCACGGCGTGCCCGCGTTTTTTTAATTGGCTTGAAAGCAGCTGGATGGAATCGGCCACACCGCTTAGTTGCGGAAGATAAATATCAGTGCAAAACGCGATTCTCATATGATGTTATTTTCCTTTTTATTCGCGAGTATTCTAGTTTTTAGATAATATGCGAAAATATAATATCCGATTAGCAGTATAATAAACGCGGCGGCTATTATTAATTGCGCGTTCTCTATGTATTTAGTGATAAGCACATATGAGTTTCCGAAATAAAATCCAAGCGCCATTAAAATGGCGTATTGGATAATTGTGACCGGTAAGACGTATTCATAAAATTTTCTTGCCGTGATCCCGGCAAATCCTGCGGCCACTAAAAAAGGTGTGCTCAAGCCGTAGGCAAGCTTACTTATGAACATTGTTTTAAAACCATGCCGGTGCCAGAGTTTTTTTATGATATCAAAACGCGCTTCTGTAATCCCGACCTTCGCGCCGTATCTGGCGACAAATGTTTTTCTTTCCCCATGCCTGCCGATAAAATAATAAATTGAGTCCGGTATAATATCGCCGAATAAAAGTATTGCGTAAGCTATGAAAGGATTAAAATATCCCGCTGCGGTTAAAATTCCAACCACAAACGCGATAATCGGCCCTTCAAACGCCGCCAAAGGAAAAAGTATGAGATAGCGGTAATGGATGAGCAGTTGGGTGGCTGTTTCAAGATTCATTTTTTATGTTTTATCCGCCAATTTTCTATTTTTGTGTGGTCGCCGGAGAGCAACACTTCGGGAACTTTATATTTTTTATTTTTGTAAATAAAAACCTCCGGTCTGGTGTAAACCGGGACGCCGACGCCGTAGCGCTTTTCCTCCAAGGATTCTGATTTTCCTAAAACTTCCGGAATATGCCTAGAAACCGCGTCCACTACAGCCATAACCGGAATCTCCCCACCCGTAAGCACATAGGGGCCGATGGATATTTCTTCTGCTTTAAATATGTCTTTTACTCTTTCATCAACCCCTTCATACCTTCCTGCTATTAAGATGATATTTTTATATTTTGTTGCCCATTCACCTGCTATTTTTGATGTAAGTTGTTTGCCTCTAGCAGATAGCAAAATCAGTTTTGATTTTGGTTTTTTTATTTTATTTAAAACCCGCGCAAAAGCTTCTACTCCAATTACCATTCCCGGCCCGCCGCCATAAGGTTTGTTGTCAATTTTCTTGTGCTCATCTTTCGTAAAATCCCTAAGATTCCAGACTTTTATCCGGATTTTTTTGGTTTCTACTGCCCGCTTGATGATTGATTCCGAAAAATAGGAATCAAAAATCTTGGGGAAGATTGTGATTATATCAAAGCGCATAGTGTTGTTAAAGCAAAAACCGCACTACCATCGTAGCACGGTTTTTGCTTTAGCTAAACGCTAAATTAAAGTTTTAAATCACCAACCATGTCGTCCATCTCCCGGCTTCTTGGAACATGGGTTCCGCCTTCCGGTTCCTCAATTTTGAGGTTCACGCGCGCGTGGTTTTTTATGCCCACGACGCGAAGCAGGGTGCGGAGAGCTTTGGCGGTGTTCCCCAGCCGGCCAATGAGTTTGCCGACGTCCTCTTTGTCTACTTTCACAGACAAGAGCACGCCCATTTCATCAACCTTTCGGTTTACTTCTACCGCTTCAGGCTTGTCCACGAGCGCTTTTACCACATACTCCAGAAAAGCTTCGTCAGAGTAGGTGCTTGATGCTTTTACAGCCATTTTAGATTGCGTTAATTTCGGGTAATTATAGATTCACGACCTTTTGCTTTATTAATTTTTTTGGCGTCAATTATTTTGGCGCTAACCAAAATATTATGCGCGGTCGCGGAAATCTGCGCGCCTTGCATAATCCAATGCTTGATGCGCTCATTTTTCAGTTCGGTTTTTTTTGTTTGAGGATTGTATGAGCCAAGCACTTCCAAATAAGCCCCGCTTTTGGGAGCGCGTTTTTTTTCCGTAATCACCATCCTGAAACTGGGAATATTTTTCCGCCCCACTCTTTGCATGCGAATTATCAGCATAGAGATAAGTTTATATTAATATAAAAAATATGTCAATTCTTTTTCAGATATCTGAATTTGTTAAGAGAATGCTCTTCCAGGGTTTTGGCATAATGTGTTTTACCGTCTTGTCCGGAAAGATAATACAAATAAGGCGAGGGCTCTGAATAAACCGCGGTCAAAATCGCGTCCATGCCCGGATTAGAAATCGGGTCTGTCGGCAAGCCTTTGTAGCGGTAGGTATCGGGTGCCGAATCCACATTCAGGCCCATGTCGAGTTTCAAGCGCTTCCAAAGAATGCCAGCAACTATTTTTCTGTCCTCCGTGCTTTGAACTTCTTCCTCCAAAAGCGAGGCCATAATGATTACGTCCTGCAAAGTTTTATTCTGTTTTTTAATTTCGTTTAAAATTTCCGGCGTCAGTTTTTTGTCAAAATTTTCCCGCATGCGCGCCACAACCTGCGGCGCACTTGAAGTTTTATAAAATCTGTAGGTATCCGGAAAAAGATACCCTTCTTCCTTTTCTGCGATTTTGGCAAATTCATTTTGCGAAAAAAGCCCCGCGTGTTCCAAAATTTCCCCTATTTGGCTGACGTTCAACCCCTCGGGAACGATTACGGCAACCTCGTTGGCTACCGTTTTTTCCATCGTTTTTCTTTTGATGTATCCCGGCAGTTTAATTAGAGCATAAAAAACAAAAAGCGCCAAAATCAAAACGCTTGCCGCCATAAACAATTTTTTAATTTCTTCTGTTTGGTTCATTTTACTTTGACACTAATGGAACGAAAGCAAAACCGGGATGTTCGATTTCTTCAAATGCCTCGTCGGGCCCGCCTTGACTCGGCGAGGCAGGCTTTTTAATGAATTCAAAAATACTATGCCCGATGGGAGTTACGATTCTCCCTCCGGCTTTAAGCTGGTCTTTCCAGGCTGGAGGCAGTAAATCCGCGGTCCCGACGTGTGTCGGGATCTTCGCCGCGCCAAGCGCGGCTGCGACAA